>Ga0153993_100001_pt1 | contig 115044 bp, 112 predicted proteins | sample TSNC077MetaG_FD_104706 | JGI IMG/M metagenome (GOLD analysis project Ga0153993, IMG submission 104706) | Attine ant fungus gardens microbial communities from North Carolina, USA - TSNC077 MetaG | ecosystem: Host-associated > Fungi > Mycelium > Unclassified | place: USA: North Carolina, Lumber...
GGGGGATTAGCCGGACTCACCAGCAAAGTCTCCGTACGCCAGCTCCGTACCGAAATCGGCAAAGAAGGCCTACGGCAAGCAGCTGTCGACGCCGGGAGAAAGCCACCCTCTGACCGAACACTGCGCCGCTGGGCGCAGCAAGGACGAATCCCGCACCCCGACGTCACCGAACGTGCACAACGGCGAGCCGCCATCGAACGCCTCGGCGGAATCGACGCTGTCGCAAAGAAAATCGGCCGTTCACGATCAGCGGTTTCTCGCTACCGTTCCGGCGAAACGAACGAACTGCGCGCCGATGCGAAAAAGAAACTCAAAAACGTCAAAGCTCGCGACATCATGGACCGCGCCGGCGTTCTACGACCCGACGGGCAACCCAAAAAGGCCACCATCCGAGTGCGCGGGGGAGTGTCCGTCCGCAACGGCTCCGAGGAAGGTTACGACTATCGAGTGCGTACCCTGGACTTCGCGAACTCCGACAGCCCCTTCAGTCTCGACGAAACACGAGAACTCGCCATGGCTTTGGCCAATGACGATCATGCCCGGGTGGTGGCGATCCTCGAACGTCACGCCACGATGGACTACCCCGAGAACAAGGGATTCGACCGGTACGGTGACGAGTTCGGTTTTCACTTCGATTCCATCGAATCCGTCCACATCGACTGGACATAGAACCGTCCTGGCTCTCGGTGCGCCGAACAGGACTGGGAACTCCGTTCTCGGACCCTGGGATCGGACACCGAAATCGATCGGCCCGTGGATTCGCCGGCAAGGTCGGAGACCTATGGTGCTCAGCCGGGGTTGTCAGATTTGGCAGGCAGTTGGGAGTCGAGTTGGGAGACGGTGGCTTCCACAGCTGCCGCGATTTCGTCGTCGGTAGGCACGAGATCGCGAACCTGGGAGGGCAGAGTCTCGTAGGTGTAATCGGCTACGGCGAGGGGTGCAGTTGTTCCGGCAAGCGAGTATCGGACGACGTTATCGTTGCGGCCCGCGCAGAGCAAAATTCCCACAGTCGGCGCGTGGATGTCCTTGTTGCGGAGGTTGTCGTCGATCCACGAAACATAGAACCCGAGCTTCCCGACATACTCCGGCTCAAACCTGCCGACCTTCAACTCGACGACAACGAACCTCGCTTGCACCCAGTTGAAGAACAGCAAGTCGATATAGAAATCCTGGTCACCAACCTCGAAATGGTACTGACGTCCGACAAAAGCGAACCCATGTCCCAACTCGAGGAGGAACTGCTCCAGCCGACGCATCAGCGCGGACTCTAGTTCCCGTTCCGCGACACGTTCGGTGATATCGAGGAAATCGAAGATATACGGGTCGCGCACCAACTGTTGGGCGAGATCGGAATCCTCGGCAGGGAGATGTTCCTGGAAATTCGACGGTGCCGCGCCGATCCTGTGACGTAAACCGCTGTTGATCTGATTGTGCAGCACATTGCGCGACCACCCGTGCTCGGCAGCCGTTGATGCGTACCAGTCGCGGTCGGACTGGGTATCAAGTTTGTCGAGCAATACCGTCACATGACCCCACGGCAATTGGCCAACAGGTTGTTGACCAATTGCATCGCGGCCCCAGATGCTCGCCATCTGCCGCATGTACTTCAGATTGGTCCGCGACAAACCACGCATGTCGGGAAAGGCTGATCGAAGATCGACGGCGAGCCTGTCGATCACCTTTGAACCCCAGCCCTCGGCCTCCTGGCGCTGCACGATTGCGTGCCCGATGTCCCAGTACAGGACGAGAAGTTCAGTGTTGACGATTCGGGTGGCGCGAATACGGGCCTGCCGAACTTGTGACTTGAGATGATCGAGAAGCTGGGTGTAGTCGGCGGGCAGTTCAGCTGGCGCATTCACCTGACTATCTTCACCCAGCGCTCCTGGGAACGCCCACCGGACATGCCACTTGCAACCGCACCCCGCAGGCGCGGTGATTCCGCGCGCGTGGGTGTTCGGTACCGGCCATCGACCGGACCTCGACCACGCGAACCTCGGTTCTTCACAAGGCGCGTTGACCGGCACTAATTCGGCGAGGCATCATCCGGCACCCACATAAAAGTGCGCCCGGATCGGCCTCAGCGCACACGAGAAGGTGCAATGCCCCAGATAGGCGAGGTTTACATGCCGCTTTCACATTCGACTATCTATCGTGTCGTCAGTCTGCTGGCAACAACCTCAGTCGCCGTCAGCGTATTCATAGCGACCGCGCCGGTCATCGCGTCTGCCGCGCCGGCCGGGTGCCCGACGACCTTCAACCTTTTCATTCCCGGGACGTGGGAAACTGAGGAACGTGCCGATCCGACCGTCTCGATCGGGATGCTCAAGCCAATCGCCGACAGCCTCGCGGACAAGCACGGCAGCGCGGCGCAGATCTACACGTTGCCGTACATGGCGAGAGCGTTCGACAACGGAAAAACCTACGCAGACAGCAAATCCGATGGTTTAGGCAAGGCAAAGCGCATTCTCTCCGAGACCGCGGCGAAGTGCTCCACCACAAAGTTCACCATCACCGGCTATTCCCAGGGCGCGGACATCGCAGGCGATCTCGCATCCGAAATCGGCAATGGCTCCGGGCCCATCGCGGCAGAGCCAGTCCTCGCGGTCGGGCTCCTCGCAGATCCCGGTTCCGGAACGGAAGGTGAAGCAGTCATCGGCCCCCACCCATCGGGAAAAGGCATCGCCGATCCGCGGCCGCAGGGCATGGGGGAACTATCGGGGCGCGTCGCATCGATCTGCGATCCGAAAGACCTCTACTGCTCGATCCAGAAGGGCTCGAATCCGCTGCTCGGATCGCTGGGTTCAGTGCTCTCCAAAGCCCCGAGTGGTGGAGGTGACGGCGAGGTCGGCGGCAATTCACGCTTGGCCACCGCTCTGGCGTTGAACTTCTCGCAAGCCGACCTTCCGGGCCTTGCCACGGCAATGGGCAACCTGACCAGCGAACTGGCGAAGACGGACGGCACCGTCGACCTCAAGAAGGTCTCATCCAGCGCGACAACGCTGGCGAACACCATCAGCCCGCTTGCCGAATTACTCGGCTCCGGTGCCGCCAATCCTGCGTCGAACGGGCAACTAGCTGCATCTGCCGCCGGGACAGCCGAAAACAATGCCAACCAGGTTCTGGATAAAGCCGGCCAATCGGATCTCAGCGGTGCGCTCTCGACGGCGACCGCCATGGCCGACACCGCGAGCAAACTCGCTAGCAACGGCGCCACGACGCTGCCGGCCACATCTCCGGACCTGACTTCGCTATCGTCTGCTGCGGGCACCCTCGACAGCCAGATCGCCCCGCTTCTAGCGACACCGAGCGACGTCCTAGGATCCGCCTCCGGGGTCCTCTCTTTGCTCAAGCCCACGGTGGTTGTCAACCAAGTTCTTAACGTGGCCACCGGTGTCTCATCCCTGGATATGCCTGCGATTGTGGCGAACCTGAATCTTCTTCCGCAGAAGGTCGCGGCGCTCGACGCGCAGGGTGCCCACAAGGTCGCGGGGGACCTCAACAACCAGTTGTCGCCGTTGGTGAAGATGGCCGCAGGTATCGATCTGAAATGGGTCTCGCAGGTTCTGTCGGTAATCCCGGATCCGTCCGGCTACTCGCAGGTCGTCGGGCTCGTCGCATCGATCCTAGGAGGGGTCGACATCATCAAGCTGGCAAACCTAGTGGGTCAGGTGCAGGAAACCGCTTGGGCCGCAGTCGAGAAGCTGCTCCCACCGCCAGGGCAGCTCCCGGATCCGCTCGGAGCCGGAGCCGTCATGACACGCCTCGTTCCGGTCGGGCTCGAATTCGCCACGGTCGCTGTCAACATGCTCTCCGGCAAAGCGACGAAGACCGACCCGGCATTGCTCGGCGAGCAGTCGTCGACGGCCGCGACCACTATCGCCACCCGGGCACAGAATCTGGACCTTTCAGCGCTAGCCGGTTCGCTGGCCACGATGACTAGTTCACAAGGGGCCAGCGACCTTTCATCGCTGGTGGGGGAGGGGCTTGACGCAGTGTCGTTCTTCGCATCTGGAGCGCACCAGAACTACAGCTCCCTGGTCGTCGACAACGCGGGCCGTAATGCGATCCAGTGGCTCGCCGACTGGCTGACTCTTCAGATCGGACGCACGTGATGTGGAGATGTTGCTCGGTTCGAGTTGATATAGGTATGGGTCATCCGCTTGTATACAGACCGCAAGCTCCGAAGTGGACTGCACTCGGTTTAGTTGACATGGCCTGTGAAGGTCACGCTCTTCGCGGTGAAAGGATGTACATCATGCCGACGCCGTTTCCCGAGGAATTCCGTCGCGATATGGTCGCAGTTGGCCGTAAACGCGAGGCCCCGCTGACTCAGATCGTGAAAGACTTCGGGATCTGAAGAGCCGACCCTGCACAACTGGCTTGAAAAGGCCGACATCGAAGACGGCAACCGGCCTGGAATGACCAAGGATGAATCCGCAGAGCTGCGCGAAGCGAAGAAGCGGATCCGACTGCTCGAGGGCAGGAAGCGGAAGTAATGCGACGCGCCGTAGCCTGATTGTCTCGGGACGTCAGCCCACAATGATGTTCACGCAGGTCCAAGCGTCGACACGCCGACGGGCCCGCCGCGACCTCGCCGAGGAGAGTATTCCCGTCACGGTGACCTGCCGGAGCCTCGGCTTCTCGCAAGGGTTCTACAGATGGAAGAAAAGTCCAATTACTCGGCGCGACTCGGATAACGCATACCTTATTAACGCTGCCTACGACATTCACGCCGACGATCCGGGCTTCGGATACCGGTTCATCGCTGACGAATTGCCGAGTCGAGGCATCATCGCCAAGGCGAGAACCGTGTCGCTCGGTTGTGTTCGCAGCAACATGTCTGGGCGGTGTTCGCAAAGAAGAAGGGACTGAACAGGAAATCGGGACCACCCGTTAACGACGATCTCGTCTCTCGCAGGTTCACTGCGCAAAGCCCGAACCAGTTGTGGCTCAAGGACATCACCGAACATCGGACCGATACCGGAAAGCTGTACCTGTGCGCGATCAAGGACGTCTACTCGAACAGGATCGTCGACTGTTCGATCGACTCGCGAATGACAGCGTCACTGGCCGTTGGTGCGCTGACCAATGTCGTCGCTCTCCGGGGGTGGGCCGGAACGATCGTACGTTCCGATCGGGGTAGTCAATTTCGGTCGAGGAAGTTCGTTCATGTATTGTCCGACAACGGTTTACAAGGTTCCATGGGTAGGGTCCGGGCATGCGGCGGCAATGGCGCTATGGAATCCTTCTTCTCACTGTTGCAGAAGAAGGTCCTCGACCGTCAACGGTGGTCGACTCAAGAACAGTTGCGGCTCGCGATCGTGACCTGGATCGAGAAAACGTACCGTCGCAAACGTCGGCAACGGCACCTCGGGAAGCTCACCCGATCGAATTTGAGACAATCAACCAGACTGTTTACGCGGCTGAAGCTATCAACCCCACATGTCAACTGAAGTGGGTGCAGTCCCGATAGATGTGCCTTGGCCCGTCCGAGTCGGCCCTGCCCGGTATGCTTTCGGTGCTGGATTTGCGGATCGTGGCTGCAGTTGCACGGCGGTTACACGTAGATATATAACCATGCGGTTTCTCCGGCAGGAAGGGTCACGAAGCAGATGATTCAGGATTTCGAGGCTGCGCACCGATGACTTCGTTGATTTCATTCGAGAATAGGGTTCGTGTCAGGCACGCAAACTCTATCGCGAATCTCGATGTTGTTTCACGTGCGGAATATGTAAGGGGCCAGCGCCAATCGAGTTTCGGTCGAGCATTTGCCGAGCTGCCTTCGCTTCGATCTTGCATGACGGGTCGATACTGACCTGACGGACTCGTCGATCGTGTTTCACGGCCCGAATCAGTGTCCGGTACGACGGGTCGGCCCGTGTGCAGTCGGGTTTCTGCCGGATTCCACTGTCCGGAGTCGTGTTCTTTCCGCTCGTGCCAACAAGATTCGCCAGCTTTACGTTGGCGCCGGTAGCGCGCCGAGTCTGGTCAACGCCGAGGTGATCAGGCCTGAGCACGGCGCCCGCTCCGATAGGCGCAGGTGCGTTTTCCGGGCGTGCCGGGTGATGTGCCCGGCAACCGAAAAATATGCGTAAATGTAGTCGTTTCAGGCGCCCATCGACGTGCATCATTGCTGGCCAACGACAGCATATGCATCCAGGCTGTCAGTTCGGAGGCGAGCGCAACGATCGCCAACCAGATCTCATTCTGGGCGAAACCATGCGACGGCAGGTTCGTCAGGCCGGCGTCCTTCGCGGTGCGGATTCGGTCTTCGCAACGGGCCCGGCGACGATGCCGCAGTTTCAAGGTTTGCAGGCTCCCGACGACTGTGTTGGTCACGAACGCGGTCAAGCGCAAGCCGTTTCGGTCGGTGAACCGCAGTTGAGCGCCCGGATGCGGGTACACGATGAGCCGTATTCCGGCACGCCAGCCCGACAAGTGAACGAGCCCGGTCAGTTCCACGACCCAATCGCCGTCCCGAGTGCCTCCATTCGAATCGAGCGCTGGGATCCACATGTCGGGGGGAATGTCGTCGACTGCTTCAGCCATCGCATCGGTCAAGGTGAACCCGACCGTATACGACAGCTTTCAGGCTGTCAGGTATTCGAAAACGCGTGAGTAGCGCCGGCTCCGTAGGTGCGGATCAGTATCTTCTTCCCGACGGCGCTGCAGGTTCGGAACGGCAACTGCGCCAATGCTGCTCGGGTCACGCTGATGTGGTCGACGGCGGTGTTGGATCCGGCGTTTCCGGGCCCGAGCAGGAAGCTCGAGAGTTCACCGGTGCCGTGTTCGCCGCGGTCGTCGAACGTGAACAGTGGATGGAAAGCGAAGTCTAGCTTGAAGTTCGGCGCGGTAATTTCTTTCTCCGAATGTGCGGTCACGAGAGTGGCATCGAGGTCGACGATCAAGGGCTGCTGTGAGTCGATGTCGTTACTTCGAGAAGGCGTGCCACCCGATGAACTTGGAGTTCGCGCACTCCGCGGCCCTCAACGCGTATAGCTCTACTTTTGTTGATTGTCCGCGAGGACGCGGACGCCTTTTTAAGTGATGTATTCTCCTGCTCTGAAACCTGCCGACGTAACTGGGCCAGCTCGGTGCGTTCCGCGGTAGCGAGCGGCTGGTCGCCGGATGCTGCGGCGGCCTCGATCCGCCGGCGTTCGTCGGCGACCCAGCGTCCGAGGAGGGCTTCGTTGATGCCGAGTTCGCTGGCGACCTCGGCGATGGTGCGGCCGGAATCGATCACCCTGCGGCCTCGCTCCTGCGCGTTTGCGTCAGTTTCCGCTCACTTCTGTGCTTTTGCGCGGCAGTGAGGGCTGGTCCATGCCCAACACTCTGGTTGACAAGTGCAGGATCAATCGATCGTCCGGATCGGCCAGATCGAGACCGAGAGCGGTGCGAACTCTCTCCAATCGTTGCAGGACGGTGTTGCGGTGCAGGCCGAGTGATTGGGCCGTTGCCGTTGCCGATGATTCGTTGTCGAGATAGCAGCTGAGGGTTTTCACGAGGTCTCCGCTGGGGTCGACGAGGTTGAGGGGTTCGAGAAGCCCCAGTGCAGCGTCTCGCATTGATTGGGCTTCGAACCACCCTGAGAGCAAGCGCGCGGTGCTCACAGACGCGGCGTGTTCGATGGCAAACGGCGTCGACGCGCTGCGTGCGATCATCGCGGCCTGTTTTGCTTGCGTGAGTGACTTCTTGATGCCGGCAGCACCGAATTCTGTTCCGCCGATCCCACCGCAGAATCGGAAGTGGTCTGAACTGTCGATGTTGGAGAGGATCCTTGACACTGTTCGGCCCAGATCATCTCCGAGATTCGAGTCAGGCCCGGTATCCGAAGAATTCTCGTCCGACGTAGTCCAGAACACATAGCCGTCGGATTGCTCGATGACGGCGGTTTCGATGCCTTGGGTGGCCAGCAGGCGTTCCATTGCGGTCAACGTCTCGCTGGGATACGAGATTTCGGAGTGTCTCCAGGTGATGTACACGGCGGTGTGCCAACCGCCGAGTCGCCAGCGCAACGCGCTGCTCTTCTCGAGCGTTCGGGGCGATACATCGTCGGCTTGGTCGAGGATTTCCCCCAGGAGCATGGATCGGTGGCGACTCTCGCGCTCGATGTGCGCAGTTCGCGAGGCGAGTAGGACGCTGTACGACAATGCTGCAACCGACATCGCCTGCATGATCGCGTCGAGAAGAAACGACGGGCAAGTAGCCTTGACCGCGACGAGCTAGATATTCGCTGACCCATATGCTATCTGAATCGGTTGCAGAACAACAGATTCGTGATCATTTGTGACGAACGAACCTGGACGTGGCTGCGTTGCCGATATCAGGCTACGTCCTTCGTTCATGCCTGCCAGTGCGTGGCAGTGTTCTGATCCGGCAAGCAGACGCCCCTCCGCATCGATCATCGCCGTCTCCGCATGGATCGTGCGATTGAGCGCTGAGATCAGTTGCTGCGCAGTGCTGGGCGTGGTCCGGAAGCGGTTGACGGCGTCGGTGACGATGCGCAGGGCTGAAATCTCGGGGGCGCGAACGTACTCGTCGCAAGCCGCGACTATTACCCCGGCATCCATCGATTCGACGGTGATCAGTGGAATCGACAGTCTGTCCGCCAGTATCTCTGTTGCGAGAGGGATGGCCTGTGTGCTCGCTTCCATAACCAGCGCGGAGGCTCCGACACTGTGAGCAAGTCGAATTGAGAGGTCGGTGGAGACGAGATCGGCCCGGATGGCTCCTCGAGTGAAGACGACCTGGGTTTCCGGGGGAAGCTTCTGGATCCAGTGCACATCCGCACACGGCATCACCCGCATCACTCTTCGGTTCAGTCCTGACTGTCCTCCTATCACGCGATGCTCGGGAAGTGCATCGACAGACAACAATTGGCTGACGGTTACCGGCACGAATTTCATTTCAAGGGTCCCATCGCTGTGGCCCTGAGCCGTACACAGGTGCTGCTGACGTAGGTAAGGGGAGTGTCCCGGAAGCGCACGATCTCGATTTTCGCTGGATCGGCTCCCGCCCGCACCGCTGCGTCGACGGCATCTGCTCGGGCAGCGGCTACACACTCGGCATACGTTCTGTCTCCGAACTGGTAGACCCGATCGATCGTTCCACCGGCAAAGTCGGTGGCCGCACCCAATGCCCCGGCCACGTGTCCCAGTCGGGAAGTGAGAGTGGGTCCCGGGCACAGGGGTTCAGGTGTTGTCGACGAAGTAAGAGAGACGACCGGGGCGTCGCCGAGCCAGGATCTCATCCGGGTGACCAAACGGGGCAATTTCGCTTCGAGTAGTTCCTGAGGGATACGGGTCTTCCATAATCCGGTGGACGAGGTGGGAACGCCGAACATCGTAGCGGTGCGGTGGCTTTCCCATGGAAGTCCATCCGTGATGGCGGTGACGTAGCTGTGGGTCGGCGACGCGTGCACTACAAGAGCGTCCGCAAGATCATGCTCGTGCCGGATGCCGCCGATGACCCCGGCACGCGTCGATTCCCGGACCCGAAGCGGGTGCAGGATCATGTCCGCGACGGACATGAGTGTTCCGTCGCCGCCGACGACGTGTATCTGAGCGTCCACGCCCAGCGCGGCAAGTATGTGTGTCATTTCGGCGGCCACTCGTGCGGAGCGCGCAGAGATGGCGGAGTCGAGAATTGTGACGTTCTCGCGTTCGATCAGCCCGATTCCGCCCGCTGCGCCGCCGAGAGTGATGATGGCATGTGCGCCGACGACGTCCCTGACAATCGTGGCAGCTGCGGATTCATGAGTTGGCACCGACTGCGAGTTTGTTCCGACAATAGAAAAAGCCTTGATACTCAATCTCTTACAGGTTTTCGCAAAATCTGCGACCGCGCCGGTGTCGAGGTTGCATCGCTCACTGCCGTCGTATTCGTGGCCACCGGCCACCACGGTCCCCGGGCCACCTACGGCGCGCGCGAGTGGGCTGGGCCAACCGAACATCGGCGGGACCGATGCGGTTGTCGGGCCTGCTATTCGAAGGACTCCCACCTTTTCCGCATCGATTGGTATGCGTGACGTCGAGACTTCGCCCAGTCCGGCGACCATGACCGCTGTTATGCGGTGTGCTTCGTGTTCGTGCAAGACCGTGCGCAGCATTTCCATGATGGACGAGGCTCTGCTGTCGGCGGCTTTGGCGTCGGCAATCATGGCACCGTTCGCGTCCAACAGCACCACTGCCGGGCATGTGCCGAGAGAGATGCCCATCGAGGTCGCGGTCATGGTCGAAATCCCACCGAAACCGGGTCGATGTCGAATCCGAAGGCCCGCGGCCCGACCAGTGTGGCAGCGTGCGGAGTATGCCACCTTGGGTCGCCCGGCAGCGCCACTACCCGCATGGCGGCGCGGGGCTGCGGTGACGCCGAGAAAGAAAGTACGCACACCTGATCTCGAGTGCCAGTTGCCGCTGGGTCACACAAACCGATCGGCACGCTAATGGCCTGCCAGGCGATGGTGAGTGCAACTGACAGGCCATGCGCGCGGTGTCCATATCCCACTACAGTCCCGCCATATTCGGCTACCCGACGCTGATCCGTCCAAACGTGACGAGGCCCCGCTCTCGTCAGTAGAGCGGGGCCTCGACCGCGACGATACCCAAAACGTTTACTTCCACGACGAAACCCCGCCAAACGTCGGGGGCGGGTTGGTGGGCTTCCGGGCCGGATAAGTGGGGCCGGTCCGACAGGTCGTGTGCATCGGACCATTGGACCGGGCGGTGCGCAGTTCAGGGATCCGCCCGACGGAGGGTGACACCTGGTGGGCGGGCCAGCGCGGCGACTCGTACCCTCGAGAGTCGTCGCAACAGGATCGAGTGCCCCGCATGGTCGACGGCTCAGGCCCGGCGCATCACAACGCCCCCAAGTTCATCTGAGGCTGGACTTCCTCGTCGTCGTTCCGCATAGGCGGTTGGACGCGGTCTCAGTGGTTGCTTTCCCGTCCAGGGGATCACGGCCGGGAAAGTTCCTGCTTCGGTTCTACGGTCTCTTTTTCGGCTCGTAGTCCGTGGCTAGCGCATGGAGTTCGACAGCAGTGAGTGTCCCGAGTGGAGATCCGTCCGCGAGGGACGTCTCGACTCGAACCAGTCGTTTCCGGAACCATTGGCCATCGTCGTCGTCGAATGCAAACGGTGTGCCGATGAACCGTGCAAGGTTTTCGAAGCTTTTGATCTCGTGGAAAAGCTGGACTGAAATTCTGGTCTTTTGCGGGTCGAAGACCACTGTCACTGCGCCATCGATGCAGCCGATCTCGGAAACCGCTTCAGCTATTCGCACACCGGCACTCGTGCGTTCATCGAGGTAATCACGGATTGCTGCTACGAATTCGATGTCGGTTGGCCGGGTTTGGTTCTCGTTGCTCGAACTCACGGGACTCCTTTGAATACTGCAGTTTTCGGTCACTCAATGTCGACCTCAAGCTGGCAACCAAGTGTCTGAAAATGCTGGCAAGACCTTGTTTAGCATCTCGGGTTGGGTGAAGATGTTGCACATTGGTGGCTCACCCGGGTTGTGAGTGACTACCTCCCGGGTGAGCCGTGCGCATCGGGATCGATGCATGATTCGATGCGCAGCTTTGGTGGCCCATTGGGTGGCGTCCGACCGCCACACCCGGTGGGCCGTGCGTTCACGTCACCAATCAGACCTGCACGCAGTCTTGGTGGCCCCACCGCACGGTGAGTGCTTCTGGTACGCGGCGGGGCCGTGCACGGTGACGAGCCAATAATTCTTCCGTCAACGCACAGTTCTGGTGACCCGCCTGTGACCACTCAGTCAGGCGGGCCGTGCGCGCAGAAATGCCGATCAGAGCGCTGCGCACAATCTCAGTGGCCTACCCGCCCTGCCTGGCCGGGTAGGCCGTACGCGCCGGAACGGACAGGAACGGCACGCAACGGCGACCCGCCGATCGATGGTGACGAAGCCAACGGGCCGCCGGCATCCCAGTCCGCGGGGCCAGGATGCATTGGAAGATTACCAAATCATTACTTAACTCGTGGCCTTGGCACCTCAATCTAGCCGGACCGAGTCACATGACGGCCATAATTATTGCCAGAGCGACGGACGCGAGGGTTATCGCAACCCACGTCCACTGTCTCTTCTGCGGATCGGTGGGAACATTGCGGTCGTAATTGGTCATCCGATATCGCCTTCGTGAACAGGAAGATTGGCCCACCCCATCCCCCTCGGGTGGGGCGGGCCATTGCGCGACACGGCAGGGAGTGCCGCGCAGAACGAGGGGCTCACCGGATTGGCGCGTGACAGCTGCTCCGGTGAGCCGTGCACCCCGGGCCTGGCAAGGAAGGGTGCCCAGATAGATTACTATTCCATTACCTGGCGAACGTCAGGGGAGTCGCAACTGGGATGGCGGAGTGTCTTTCGATTGGTGGCTCGCCATCGCAGCAGTGGTAGCCGGAGCCCTGTCTCTGCCGTTCCGGGTAGCAGCGTTGCTCGTCGAGAGCAAGGATCGCCGTCGTCTGCTCGATCAGATCGGCATGATGAGATCACAAGGCCGCGATCCTGCAGAACCACGGGCTGATCACGGTCGGCAAGTCGGTGGCCGAGGCGGTGTGGTGGTTCGTATCGGTGGACCGCGCATGCCAGGCGCAATTGCTGGCGATGGCAGCCGGCACACCGAAACCGATCGACCGTGAATCCGCGCTGAAGGTCCGTAGGCAGACCGGCGGGCACTTCTCGGGTTGGTTTCAAGCCCAGCCGATGTGGGCTGAACTGGCGGATCAGACTTTATCAACTTCCTGATACCCGCACCGGGGGCGTCCAGCGCGTGACGAAGGATTACTCACTCGCTGCCGAGGGCCACGAGCACGACATACAGATCGTGCCACAACCACGACATACAGATCGTGCCACAACCACTATTTGTGGCCGATGATCTGCCACCGCTAAATTGCATTACATAGCCACCCCATCGTGGTGGGGCTGGAAGTGAGCCACAGGATTACTCGCCGGATGGCGTGCTCGCGACATTTCACGAGATCGACGCACCGGGCGATCGAACTCCCACGTTTCGTCAAATACTCGCTGCTTCCCACCCTGGCTTGCGCCACCACGGTGGCGCTGAACGGTGTCCGCAACAGATATACCCCCGCCCCTTCGATCGCGTGAATTCACCGACCCGATAGTTGCCGCTCAGGGCAGCCCGAGTGCGATCGCGAGTGCTTTGTTCAGTTTGACCACGGTCGCGGGGGAGAGCGATCCCGCAGGCCTACTTGCGGCGATCTCGTCGTCGAAGAGCTGCATGAGGTCATCCGCCAGGATCGAACCGACGAGAGGATCGGCGGCCCCGAGGGGGACGGCTGTCGGAACGCCGGGCTTCGGTGTGGTGGTCACGCGTGCGGCGAGGACCGTGTTCAGGTTGCGGTTGCGGACGTTGTTGGACACCACAACCCACGGCTTCTCGCCATGTCCCATATCGAACCAGTAGATCTGACCGCGAAGCGCGGCCGTCATTCGCTGTAAGCCTGGTCGACACGCTCGGCGTAGCGATTACGACGTGTTCGCTGCTCACTCAGAACCTCCGCTTGATCCTTGGCAAGCTCGGCATAGCCAGCCTCGAGCGCCTTCTCGCGAAGTGATTCTGCGCCCGCACGCAGCAGGGCTCGGGCGATCCCGGACTCGGAATTGTCACGGATGGTGATGTGCTGCTGCTGAGCCCATTCCCGCAGGATTCCTGCTTCGCGCCGTTCGGGGTCGGCGAACAGGGCGAGTTCCGCCTGGTCGTCGCTGTCGAGTGTTACAGGCAGCCGTTTCACATCCATGTTTCATATTGTGACTCACTTTGTGCGTCACAGCAATGAGTTTTCAGACACAGCCGAATATGTCGGAGGCATCGATGCGGGCCGCACTGCTGCACTCCTACGCCGGGGCAGGACGTTCCGGCATCTTCATCAGAACCGGCTCAGCACCGGTACGCCCACCGACCGCCATCCAAAGTTCACCGTGCCGGCCTGCCCCCTGTCCGGGGCCGGGCTCCACCCTTGGACCTCATCGGGTTCTGCAATCTTGCCCATCTCACTATTGTCTCAACCTGCACCTACCTGTCCCTGTACCGCTTCCGGTAGGTGTTGGTAAGGCGGCCTTCGGATACCGGTGGCGGTGGTCGGTGTATCCGTGGTTTGCGGGGCGAAATCCTTTGCCCGGGATAGCCGATGACCGTCTGGCTATCCAACTCGCTGACTTCGTGAGCAGCCTGCGTCGAATCGACACTCTTGGATTGAGTCCGGTGGGGCCGCTGCATTCCTACCGGGCCGAGTCGATTGCGCGACGGGACTTGGCGACTAGAGCGAGCATTGCAGCGTGCGACGCAGCGCTGACGGAGGCGGTGTGGGAGAAGGCGCGAAGAGTCACTGACTACGTCGGCCCGCCGGTGTGGATGCACTCGGATCTTCACCCGGGAAACATCCTGGTCAGCGGTGGCCGCCTTTCGGCCGTGATCGATTGGGGCGGACTATCCCTGGGTGATCCTGCGATCGATTGCCTTGTCGCATGGACCTTGCTGACTCCGAACACACGGCACGTGTTCCGGGCGTACGTCGGGGTGGACGAGGGCACGTGGAAGCGCGGACGGGCGTGGGCATTGTCGATTGCGTTGGTTGCGTTGCCGTACTACCGGGACACGAACGAGCAGATCATGGCCAGGGCGAAGCATGCGATTGCTCAGGTTGTCGGCGACATCGTCCCCGAACTCTGAAGGAAGATGCACTCCCGCGATCAGGACTAGGCCCACGAGGAATCCGCCGCGATCATGCCAAACGTCCCCGGTCCTTCTCCTGGTGAGCTCCTAGTGGGCGTCGTGGATGATACTTGTCGAGAGTTAGCCGGCGAGTACCGAGTCCAGAAGTTCTTTGGTAAATACCGATCGGACGTGCAGCAGAACGATCGGTCCGTGTTTCCCCTCGTCGGAAGCACGAACCGAACGTTGATCGCGATTGTCTCACTCGATGATTGAGCGCTTCCGGAGGGAATTTATGACGGCATCGTCGTAGCCGATTTCGGCGAGCAATGCATCGGTGTGCTCGCCGGCCATGCATCCACCGTCCGCCTTTGTCGAGGAACGCGAGAACGTGGTGACAGGAGCGAGCCTGCGATGCTCGTCGAAGACAGGGCTCATGGCGAGCGTGCTGTAACCGGCTTCGAAGAACTCGTCGCTCTGGAGGGTCCATTCACTCGTATGTTCTGCTGCAGCAACGCAACCGACATCCAAGGTGGTGAGGTCTCTCTCCCAAGCATCCTTGCCGCGTGTGGCGAAAACGTCGGTGAGTACTTTGGCCAACGCTTCGCTGTTCTCCTGGCGAAGTGCGACGGAATCGAATCGTTTGTCTTGATCCAGATTGACGAAGGGCTGCATAGCCTTGACCAAGGCGTTCCATTCGTTATCCTTCGGGGCGGCAAGAAAGATCCAGCCGTCGGAGGCAAGGTAGAGCCGATACAGTGCGCTATAGCCGTACATCTGAGGATCGGGCTGACACCCTCGAGGCTTCCCTGCGTAGTCGATATTGCGATCGATCAAGGCGTGGGTCGACGATGCCAGCATTGTTGCGGTCAGTTCACCCATGGGCGTGCCGCGACGATGTGCATACAGTCCCAACAGGATTGCGGAGGCGACGGCCAAGGCCGAGATGCCGTCGGCTTGTGCGGAGAGATTCGCACCGCCGGCGTACAGGCGAATAGCAGTTGCCTTGATTTCCTCGATGGATCCAGTTTTCTCCGTCGCATCGGGAACATCAGTCAACGCAAGCCCGGATGCGGCGCCGATGGACGGTGCATAGGCAGGTCGGTTCCCGTAGGGGCCGTCGGTTCCGTAGCCTGGCGCACTGAGGTAGATCAGGTTCGGGTTAACAGCGCGCAGGGTGTCTACATCGATGCCCGCCCGCTTTGCCGCCCCCGCTCGATACGTCTGAAGCACGACATCGGATTTTGCGGCCCACGCATGAACGATTGCAAGACCTTCCGGTGTACGCATATCAAGGGTGATGCTTTCCTTGCCCTGCATCACCTTGGCGCCACCCGCTTCTGGGAACGGAACGAGTCCACGGATCAGATCTCCACCGAGCGGCTCGATCTTGACCACGCGTGCGCCCATATCGGTCAGCAGCGTGGTCCCGTAAGGTCCTGCGAACATCGAGCCGACTTCGAGGATAGTCACACCAGCAAGTGGGAGGCCGGAGCCTAATTCCGGCGCGGTTGGGCTTTCGATCTTCAGGGGCGAGGATTTGGCGATCTCCGTTTGATATTCGCCGAGACGCGGTGCGGACCGCGGAGGGGTCAGTGCCTGACCGTCGTTGTGGACGATGGTGGACGGCTGGATGACCGGCCCCAGCTCCGGATCGTCGAACACTACAGTGCGGCCGTCGTGATGGAGTTGCGCATGCGCGAGGGCATCGGTCGGGGAGCGGAAGATCTCGGCGCTGACATCGGGGTTGGTGTCGAAGACCTGTTGCCACTCGGCCAGCGTCCGGGAGGATGCGCGTTCGAGCATCATCTCCCACAATTCGATGCGCAGCGCCATGTCTTCGAGTTGCGGCATTCCGGCCCATTTGGGATCCGTGAGCATCCAGTCGAGCCCGAGCTCGGTGAGCAGTGCGAGGAACAGTCTCGGTGCGGTCTGGGCGAACTGCATCCAGTGGCCGTCCTTGGTCGGCGTGACCAGCAGGGGGTAGATGAGTGCGCCGTTCGGCAACCCGTTCTCGTCAAAAGCGGTAACGGGAGTGAATGCGTCCGGCCAACGGAGTGTGACGAGTTCAGCGAACCAATTCCACGTGTCGAGAGTGGCCATTCCGCGAACAAGATCAGCTTCGACGTGCTGACCGTGCCCACTGGATTCCCGCTCGAACAAGGCTGTCAGTATGCCGTGTACCGCAGTCTGCGAGGCACCCCAGGTCGCGAAAGGCGTTGGTACAAAGGAAGGGCCGGGACGGGGGATCGTCTGACGTTTTCCGTAGAGGATGCCGAGTTTGGCCATGACGAGGCCTTCGTATCCTTTGTAGTCCTTGAATGGGCCAGTGGAGCCCCATCCTGTGATCGATGCGCTGACCAGGGCGGGGTTCAGTTCAGCGAGCGCGTCGGGGGTGAATCCGAGCCGGGCTGCTGTTGCCGGCCGCATGGTGGTGACGGCGATATCCGCGGACCGGAGTAAGTCACGAACGTTGTCTTTGCCGGATTCCGAGTGCAGGTCCAGCACAACACTGCGCTTGCCCCGACCTAATGCGGGCCAGCCGGGCAGCTCGCGCAGGGGGCTTCCCCCTGATGGTTCGACGAAAATGACCTCAGCTCCGCAGTCTGCGAGGAACATCGTGGCCAGCGCGCCGGGCACGGTGGTGGACAGGTCGACGACCGTCAAGCCCGTAAGTGGTGCGGCTGAGGTGTCGAGATGCACGTTCGTGTCAATCACTGTGATCCTCCGGATCGGTCAGCGGGATACGGCATGAAGGAGCCTTGATGGTGGTTCATGTTGTAGTGCAGCAAGATTCGCTGGTCGAAGGACCGTTGTTGCGGCTCGCTTCCGTAGCTAACACTCTAAGCAGATGTGACGTAGTTTACAAGGTTATCTAGATAGTTGAAGTAATTTGTTAAATAGATGGCAAAGGCCCGGGCTGCGCATTAGAGTGCGCGGCCCGGGCCTGGCGGGGGACGACAGTCAGTCGAAGAGATCGACGATTGTCTTGTCGCCGGCGTTTTCGCGGAACAGGCCACGGCCTGCGACCTGCATATGGGCGGTCCAGTGGTTCTGTGCCCCTGGTCCGTCGCTGGCGTCGATTAGTCCAACCAGCTTCTCGAACGAACGGCACGCACGATTCAGATATTTTGCGGGGTCCTTCATTCGTGCGCCCTTGGCGAGGGTTTGTTCGTGATGGGTTCGAATGATGTCTTGTAGTACTCCGGACTGGGTGGCGAGTGTGGTGTTTCCGGCTCGCTGGGTGATGAGTTGATGAAACGTCGTAGTCAGTGCGGACCAGCGATACATGGCAGCGGAATTTCCCAGGTCGCCGGCGGTTAGTTCACGCAGGTCGGTGATTAGTTTTCGGAGATCCGCGAGGTCATCGTCCGTGTGGTTCTCTGCGAGCAGGCGGGCGCAATAGGGTTCGGATACCGTTCGTGCCTCGTAGACGTCCGCGACGGTAGTTCCCTGCAATTGGAGGATGAGGCCGACGTAGCGCGCTGCGACCGCAATGTCCGGGGTCATGATCGTTGCGCCGCCACGGGTTCCGCGGCGACTTCCGATCAGGGACTCAGTCTCGAGGATGCGAACGGCTTCTCGCAGGGTGGGGCGGGAGACGCCGAACTCTTCCATCAGTTGCGCCTCGGTGGGGAGGACGTCGCCTGCCGTCAGTTCGCCGTGCACAATCCGGCTGCGAAGCCGCATTGCCACTAGCTCTGCGGTTTTCGGCGTTCGGATCGTGCCGACACTGTTCAGCTCGCTGGCTCGGCTATTGAGGCTCACATCAGACAGCTTACCTCTATATAGAAGATTTCTTTGTTGTACAACTTCGGACGATTTCCGATGTACATCTTTCACTAAGTCAACTTTGTATGTAGGGTGATTTGTATCGAAGGAGGCGGAGTCGGGCTCGCCAAGACGGCCGTAGCCACCGTTCTCTGTTTTCGACCCGTGATTGTGGAGGTTTTGATGACGACATCCGAGAAGACGGAAGACAAGTCAGCGGCCGCGCCGGAGGTGTACACCTTCCGCGACGAGGACATTCAACGTGCGCGTGACCTCGTCGGTGTTTATCACGCTGTAACGCAGCGCGAGCACTTCACGAGGGCGACGCCTGACGTGATTCGCGCTTTTGCGCGCAGCTACGGCGACGATAATCCGCTGTTCGTGGATGAGGAGTACGGACTCGATACTCGTTGGGGTGGCCAGATTGCGCCTCCGATGATCAATATCGGTCTGACAAAGGAACTGCTAGCTGATCCGGTTCCGAAGGAGCAGCGCCGGCCGTCCTTCCGTGGTATCCACGTTTTTGTATCCGGAACAACAACCGAGTGGTACCGGCCGGTGTACGACGGCGACACCCTTTACTCGTTCCAGGGTTTCAGTGACGTCGAGCTCAAGGAATCCGAATTTGCTGGTCGATCCTTGATCGTGACCCGCTCGCACGTGCAGATGAACCAGCGCGGTGAGATCGTTCAGATTCAGAACGTCATTACGATTCACACCGAGCGTCACGAATCGAAGAAGCGCAACAAGTACCAGGCCATCGAGCCGGCAATCTACACGCCCGAGGATATCGCGAGGATCGATGCGATCTACGAGGCGGAGGTGCGGCGCGGAGCAGAAAAGCGTCATTGGGAAGACGTCGAGGTAGGCGAAACCCTCGGAGTCATGGCCAAGGGTCCGCTCTCGGTCACGGACATGGTCGTCTTTCATTCCGGTGGTTACGGATTCGCTCCCTACACGCCCAGCACGAGCCGTCTCACGTACAAGAACCGTCAGCGGATCAAGCCCTTCTACATCGAGAACGAGCAGGGTATTCCCGATGTGGCGCAGCGCATTCACTGGGACAGTGACTACGCACGTTCGATCGGTCTGCCGGCTGCGTACGACTACGGCATGATGCGTGACTGCTGGCTGACCCACTACCTCACCGACTGGATCGGTGATGACGGCTGGATCGTCAAGATGTCCAGCCAGATGCGCAAGTTCAACTATCTCGGCGATTCGCACACATTCACAGGCGAGGTTGTAGGCAAACGTGTCGAGGGTGATCGATACCTGGTCGACATCGAGTTCCGTGGCACCAGCCAGCGCGGAGAGGTCACGTGCCCTGCCACTGCCACCGTCTCGCTTCCGAGTCGGGCGGCAGGCGCCGCCGGTCTGCCTACTCCGCCGGAAGATGTATCAGCTATCGCAACTGCGATGCTTGTTCGCAACGGAGAGCTTCGTGCGGCCGGTCGCAACGGTGACAAGTAACTGATCGCCGGCAGAAGAATCAGATTTGACTCAGCACGTCGTGGGTGGTCCTCGATGTGCTGAGTCATTCTTGCTGTGTAGGCAACCCATGCACAATGCGCCGCAGCCGTCGATGTCATATCGACGGTTGCGGCGCATCAGTATTGCGCTCTTTGGATTTACGGAATACTGCCGCGGTATCGCGCGGAGCGATACGGCGCAGGCCAACGCATTTCGGACTTCAGTTCGACTGCGGCCTTGTACGGCCAATGTGGTTCCCGTAGAAGCAGTCGGCCGAACATGACAACGTCGGCAGCACCATCGACGAGGAGTTGCTCGGCTTGTGCCGCTTCGGTGATCAGGCCCACCGCTGCAACAGGAATGGAGCCGGCTTCGCGGACGGCGCGAGCGAACGGAACCTGGTAACCGGGGCCCACTGTGATCTTCTGGTGGGCAACCATGCCGCCACTCGAGACATCGATCAAATCGACACCGGTGCCATCGAGTCGCTGCGCGAGCAGGGCGCTGTCGGCGACGCTCCAGCCATCGTCAGCCCAGTCGCTGGCCGAGATCCGCACGAAGAGTGGAATGCCTTCGGGAATAGCGGATCTGATCGCAGCGATTACCTCCAGCAGTAGACGGCAACGATTCTCGAAGCTGCCGCCGTACTGATCGGTTCGCCGATTTGCGAGTGGAGACAGGAACTCGTTCATCAGATAGCCGTGCGCTGCGTGAATTTCGATAACGCGAAAGCCGGCCTCGATCGATCGTGCTGCGGCCGCGGCGTAGGAGGCGACTACCTCGGCGATCTCGGCATGATCGAGTGCGTGGGGGACAGGCAATCCTTCATAGGCGATGGCGGACGGTGCGATAGTTTTCCAGCCGCCTTCTTCGGCGGTCAGGGCGCCACGTCCACGGGTGGGCACGTGAGTGCTGGCCTTGCGGCCGGCATGCGCGAGTTGGATCGCCGGAACGGCGCCTTGATCGGTGATGAATCGATTGATCCGGGCGAAGGATTCTGCCTGTTCGTCATTCCATATACCAGTGTCTTGCAGGCAAATTCGACCGCCCGGGTCGATGGCGGTAGCTTCGCACATCACCATCGCGGCGCCGCCGCGTGCCATGCCGCCGAGATGAGCAAGGTGCCAGTCGGTGGGGACACCGGATTCCGACGCGGAATACTGTGCCATCGGCGCTACCCAGATTCGGTTCTGGAATTCGACCTCGCGCAATGTAATTGGTGAGAACAACAGGCTCTGTGTCATATAGCACCTATCTCCGATAGCTACGGCCTGAGCCCGTAGGCGCAGAAAGATAACTAAGTATACCTTGAATCGCTGTCGGCGGATGCTGTGCGGTACGCGTTAATCGAGAATGTCACGGACCTGCAGGTCTTCGCACCCTGCGAGCAGGCCGTCGCGTGCGACAACCATGTGCTTGATCCAGTGTTCGCACGCGCCGTCGGCATCATGTGCTCGTAGTAGCTTGACCAGTCGTCGACAGGACCGGATATGGAGTGCATAGTTCGACTCGTACTGTTCTCGATCCGTAGCGCTCTTAGCGGTCGTCACCGTGTCGATATGACGTTCGCTGATCTCGTTGAGCATTCCTGCGATGAGTGCCAGTGTTGTGTTTCCCGCGAGTTGAACCATGCGAAGGTGGAATGCCGAGGTGCCTGCGGCCAAGTTGTTTTCGGAGAAAGCTCGCGGGATCACCTTGTCGATCATTTGCTCGAGTTCCGCGAACGACTCTTCGGCGCCGGTGGTGGCGAGCAGGCGAACTGCAGCGGGTTCGATGGCTTCCCGGGCGACGAATGCGTCGGCAACCGTTGCGCCGGAGAGTTCGAGGAGCAGCGACGCAGGCCGGGCAACGATTTCGGGTCCCGGCACACAGACTCGTGCTCCGGAGCGCGAGCCTCTCCGGACCTCTACCAGTCGTTCCGACTCGAGAACCCGCACGGCTTCTCTCAGCGTGGGTCGGCTAACTGAGAAATGCTCCATCAGTTCAGCTTCGTGCGGAAGGTGGTCGCCGTCGGTCAGATTTCCGTCGACGATCATCCTCCGTAGATTCCTCGCGACCAGCTCTGCTGTTTTCGGTGTTCGGATCGGGCGCGCGGTGGTCGTACCTCGCGCTTCGAAAATTGTGGAGTGCGACGTATCGGCCACTGGATGCCTCCGGGTATTGGGTGGTGGGCTGGTGTGTCATCTAAGGGTGGAGTGCCGTCATTGCGGAATGTAGGTGTTGTGCGACAACAAAATTGCGCCATCGCATGATCAGTGTGCCGAAACTGAGTAATTCGAGCATAGGTAACTATGTGATAGAAGTCATGCTTCTTTGTCCAAAGCCCAGATCAATGCCACGGGGTTGACGGTTTGCGCTTGACATCAACCTTGAAAGACAGAACCATATTCTGAGAATAAGCTTCTGAATTTTGCGAAGCGCCGACAATGCAGGGGCGCTCGAGTCCCTGATGGAAGGAACAACAAATGCAGCAAACCGAACACGAGACCTTCGTTCGGGAACTGGCGTCACGCACCGCCCTAGCGGCACAGAACTGGCGTGTCGGCACGGCGGTCACCGATGTGCGCGCCCTCACCGGAGGTGCCTCGAGCCTGACGTTCATCGCAGATCTCGAGCACGATGACCTTTCTGAATCTGTCGTACTTAAGGTGTCACCCCCAGGACTCGCGCCGCTGCGCAATCGAGATGTCATACGACAGGGGCGCGTCATGAACGCACTTCAGGGCAAGTTCGGCGTCAAAGCCCCGATCGTCCATTTCGACGATTCGGGTGACCCACCGAATGTTCCGCCCTTTGTCGCGATGGAGGTCGTGCCAGGGGAATGCGTAGAGCCGCTTCTCGACGCGGAGCGGGTTCGCGGCGCGGAGTCCCGAAGGCAAACTCGCGCCCGTTTCCTCAGTGCAGCCCGGATGCTCGGTCACCTGCACCGCGTGAACCCAGGCGATGTCGGTTTGGGTGACGAACCCGTAATGGAGCTTTCAGGCGAGATTGATCGCTGGACAAGGGCATTCAAGACTCTTCCCGACGATCTCCGTGGAGATTTCCAGGCATGCGCGCAGGCTCTGTACGAGACGATGCCGGTCGCACTTCCGCCGGTCGTCAATCACGGTGACTACCGACTCGGCAACACATTATGCGAGGGCGATGCCGTCACCGCCATCATCGACTGGGAAATCTGGTCGGTCGGTGACCCCCGCGTGGACCTGACCTGGCTGACGTACTTCACCGATGAAGCAAAGCATCCTGCCGCAGCGGGAACGGGACCCTGCGGTGCGCCGACTGTCGCTGAGGTGGTCCGTGAATACGAGCAGGCGTTAGGGCGATCGGTTCCGGACATCGATTGGTTCAATGCACTCACTCGGTACAAAGAAGCTGCCGCGACAGGCCTGCTGATCAAGCGTGCGAGGAAAGGCGGAGTCATGAACTCGTCGTTCGCGCTCATGGAGCCGGAGCTTCCGAACCTGTTGTCCGAAGCGATGTCTCTGATCGGTCGTTGATGAACTGATGGCGAGAATGCCGATCGAACATGGGAAAGTGCGTGAATACGCACTTGCAACTGACAATTTCGCGTCGACATACTTGGATGACATTGACGCGGTTATTCCGCCGACGTTTCTTTCCACTGTTGTCTTCTGGGAATCGTTGACATCGGTCTTCGATTTTCCGGAGACGGTTGCGGCGCTACGGGATGCGGGAATTGACGCGGATGTACGACGATTACTCTCTCTGGAACAGGAATACATCTACCACACCGAACTGCCACGGGCAGGGCAGGTGCTCTACACCTCGATACGGTTCGACAGGATCGACGAGAAGATGTCGTCAGTAGGGCGAATGATCATGGTGCATTTTGTCGTGGAGTTTCGGTCCGAAGATACGGTCGATGGCGTGAGCAGGTTACGCGCCGAATGTCGCTATACATCAGGGTTCATGGCCGATGTCCAAGCCGGGGATCCTCCCGAGGGCGGGTTGGGGGCCACGCCGTGACCGAGCATAGGGGTGTTGATTTGGAGTCTCCAATGGTGTTTCCGTCCAGGAAGTTCGGTCCGATTACGATGAACTCCATCGTGCGGTACCAGGGCGCGAGTGGTGACTTCAATCCGATGCATCATGATGACGAGTTGGCTCGTTCGGCAGGGTATCCGTCGGCATTCTGCGTCGGGATGTTGGGTGCAGGCTATCTTGCGAGCTATTGCACGGAAATCTTTGGGGTGGGCACTGTTCGGAGGTTTCGGACTCGTTTTCGCAAGCTGGTGTTTCGGGGGGGAAATGCTCACAGCGGTGGGAGAGGTCGTCGAGATTCGGGTTGACGAGGGTCGGCGAGTTCTTGTTGTTGAGGCGCGACTTACCGATAGGCGATCAGATGTCGTTGTCGAGGCGGCGGCAGAATTCGATGGTGGTCTATTTTGACGCAGATTTGGTCGCCGCTGGTCGATCATCCGACGTAGTTCGGGTGATCGACGTCTTCGAGGATGTCGAGGCGATCGGGGTGTGGGCGCCACCCGAGTTCGCTGCGAGATCTGACTGCACGTGAGCGGCTGCACACGCTGAACGCGATCAGTGCAGTGAACTTGTCCCAGAACGTGATTGCCTCGTCGAGGTCGACACTCCGAGTGGGGGCGTCAAGTGCTCGTGCGACTGCGTCTGCGATGGTTCGAAAGTTCGTTTCTCCCGAGACCGCGTGATAGAGAGCACCGGCGGTACCCTTCTCGACAGCGAGGTAGAAGAGTTCGGCTACATCGTCGACATGCACATTCGAATACAAGTTGAGGCCACGACCGATGTAGCAGACCGAACCCGTTGCTGTGGCAGACCGATACAACCCGTCGATCATCGGGCAACCACCTCGGCCCCAGATCATCGAGGGGCGCACCACCATTGTTCTGACACCTCGGTCGGCGGCGCGGCGGACCATGTCTTCGGTATCGCGGCGTGCGCCGATGTACTTGGACGGGATGAAGTGGTCTTCCTCCGCGAATGTGTCCTCACTCCACTCTCCGTCGGTACGTTGCGAGAGTACTCCGGTTCCCGAGGTGAAAACAAAGGTCTTGCCTGTTCCTTCAATGGCAGCGAGAATCGTTGAGACAGTCTCTTTCTCAGGTTCGAGCATCAGTTGGGCCGCGTAGATGACGGCATCGGCTTCGAGGATCTCCGGAAGGAACGAATCGAGTGCGGTGAGGTCGCCGTTGATCGGTATTGCGCCTAAATTCCGAAGGCGCTGCGCCGCAGACGCATTGCGCACCAGTCCTCGAACCTCGTGATTTCCGGTGAGGAATCTTTCGACGATGGACGAGCCCAGGTAGCCGCCCGCTCCGATAACCAAGACATTCATCGGCTTGCATCCAGTCTGTCAAGTAATGGGTTACTGAGTTAACCATGTTGGGGGAGGGGTCGTCGGTCCGAGGGCCTTACGGGTGCATGAGATAGTCGGTTCTGAGCGAATCCCGCCCGGCGGCAGAGACGAAGTCGAGGATCGCGATGAGTGGCAATGATGAACTGACGCGCGTGGAGCCGGCTGCGCGGGCGTCGTGGCGGAATCGGGACTACGACCCGAGTCTGGCTGCATCCTTTGTGGACTTAGCAGGTGCTGTACGTGAGTTTCAGAATCGATTGGCGGGTGCTGCACCGCCGTCGGAATTTTCGGCAGATTTGGCCGACAGAGTACGGGCAATGACGCTCGAGTTGGCGCAGTTTCAGGTCTCGGAGCGAAATGCGATGTTTGGTCACGTCGATGTTCCTGGCCGCGCACAAACACTGTCGCCGGTATCCACGTCGACGCGATGGGATCGTGACGGCGTGGGTGGGACGGTCCGGTTCGGACGTTTCTATCTCGGCGGAAACGGCGCAGTGCACGGTGGAGCAATTCCGTTGCTGTTCGACGAGGTTCTCGGCAGGCTTGCGAACACGGATCGGCGGCCTTCGCGGACTGCTTACCTGCATGTGAATTATCGGGCGATCGCGCCGCTCGATACAGATTTGAGCATCGAGGCGCGCTTTGAGCGGGAAGAGGGCCGAAAGCGTTTCCTTGTTGCGGAACTCAGGGTCGGTGATGTGGTGGTTGCGGAAGCGGAAGGACTGTTTGTTCAGTTGAATCCGGACCAACCCTGACTCGGTTGCATGCCGTGATTCGGATCAAGGGCGGGAATCCATTGCCTCGGATCTACATAGTGCACTATGTTATCTAGGTATAGGGACTGCCTGGGAGGCTGAATCGTGGAAACGCTAGTAGTGGAACGTAGTGGCGGCGTGGTGACGGTGACGCTGTCACGCCCGGACAAGAAAAATGCACTTACCCCGACAATGTTCCGAGAACTTGCCGAGGTTTTCACCGAGGTCGAGAACAATCCGGATGATCGCGTTCTGGTTCTCACCGGTGCGGCCGAAGACTTCTGTTCGGGTGCCGACCTGGCCGGACTACGTGGTGACGCCCTCGCGTACATGGCGATTGCTCACGAAGTGCCCCGGGCGCTGCATGCCTTGACAATTCCGACCATCGCGAAGGTCGACGGTGTTGCCGTGGGCGCCGGTTGGAACCTCGCTCTCGGGTGCGATCTGGTAGTGGCGACCGAGCGGGCCCGGTTCTCGCAGATCTTCGTTCGACGCGCGCTGTCCTTGGACTTCGGAGGATCCTGGTTGCTGCCCAAATTGGTGGGCATTCAGAAGGCGAAGGAGTTGGCTTTCTTCGGTGACATCATCTCGGCGGCCGACGCAGCTGAACTGGGACTGGTGACCAAGGTCGTGGCTGTCGAGGACCTCGACGCAACAGTTGATATCATGGCGGCCCGATTGGTAGAAGGCCCCGCGCAAGCAATCTCGTTGACGAAGCAGTTGCTCAATGCATCGGCCGACGGCGGTGGCCTCGAAGTAGCTCTCCGAAACGAAAGTCATGTACAGGCGAACAACATCAATGGTGAAGAGGCTCAAGAGGCCAAGGATGCGTTCCTGGAAAAGCGAGATGCGGTCTTCTTTCGTCCGGTGAAGGTATAGGAGCGCACGATGTTGACGACAAGATTCACCGAGGAGTTCGGTGTCGAGCATCCCGTCGTTCAAGGCGGAATGATGTGGGTCGGCCGCGCAGAGCTGGCAGCCGCCGTATCCGAGGCTGGTGGCCTGGGTATCATCACGGCGCTGACGCAGCCGACGCCGGAGGATCTGACGGCCGAGATCGCGAAGACGCGGGCGTTGACGGACAAGCCGATCGGAGTGAATTTGACTCTGACACTGTCGATTAATCAGCCTCCGTACGAGCAGTACCGCCAGGCGATTATCGACTCCGGTGTCACGATCGTGGAGACGGCGGGCTCCAATCCGGCCGTGCACGTCGAGCATTTCAAAGAGCACGGCATCAAGGTCATTCACAAGTGCACGAGTGTTCGTCATGCGCTCAAGGCGCAGTCGCTCGGTGTTGACGCGGTCAGTATCGACGGTTTCGAGTGTGCCGGTCATCCCGGTGAGGATGATGTTCCGGGTTTGGTGTTGATTCCGGCTGCGGCTGATGCTCTGACGATTCCGTTCATCGCGTCGGGTGGTTTTGCGGACGGTCGCGGTTTGGCGGCGGCGTTGGCGTTGGGTGCGCAGGGAATCAACATGGGGACGCGGTTCATGTGCACCGAGGAGTCGCCGATTCACCAGAAGATCAAGGAACAGATCGTCGATGCGTCGGAGTTGGATACGCAGCTCATTTTCCGGCAGTTGAGGAACACGATGCGCGCGTCGAAGAACTCCATCAGCGAAGAGGTTGTCGACATCCTCGGTAAGGGTGGACGATTCAGGGACGTTCAGGAACTCGTGGCCGGTACCCGTGGCCGCAAGGTGTACGAGAACGGCGACTCGGAGGCCGGCATCTGGACTGTCGGGATGGTTCAGGGTTTGATCCGAGACATCCCGGGTGCCGGCGAATTGGTTACTCGTATCGTCTCCGATGCCGAAGCGATCATCCGGTCGTTGAACTCGGTGCTGGTAGACCCTGTTCCGGTGTCCTGACACATGCGCCACAATCCAAGATCAATGGAACTCGACACGTATCCCATTCGTCGTACCTTAGTACTCACCTACGACGACATGGATGCGGTCGGCCATGTGAACAACGTTGCGTTCGCAAAGTACTTTCAGGAAGGCCGGGTCCTGCTTCACCGTGCGGTGGACGAATTGGCTTTGGTTGCGTTCAACGAGCGAATGCTGCTCGCGCACGTCGATATCGACTATCTGGCCGAGATGCGTTATCCCGGAGAGATTCAGCTGGGTATCGGTGTTGCGCGGATCGGGCGAACTTCGGTGACACATGGCGCAGCACTGTTTCAGAACGGCCGATGCACGGCTTTGTCGAATTCGGTTGACGTCAAGACCAACGTCGACGGATCAGCAGTGCCGGAATTTGCTGCGGAGCATCGAACTATTATGGAAAAGTTTTTGCTGGACATATGATTTCGGGCCCGGGTGGACAATGTCCATCCGGGCCCGAAGTTTGAGCGCTTCGATGAGATTAGACCGGCCCCATCCGGATTGCGCCGTCGATTCGGATGGTTTCGCCGTTGATCATTGCGTTGTCGACGATCGAGAGTGCCAGTTTGGCGTATTCCGCTGGGTAGCCCAGCCGTGCGGGATGGGGTACCTGACCGGCCAGGCTTTCGCGAGCCTTGTCCGAAAGGTTGTTCAAAATAGGCGTTTCGAAAGTTCCGGGAGCGATGGTGACCACGCGGACGAATTTACGTGCCAGGTCTCGGGCAGCTACTAGGGTCATTCCGACGATGCCGGCTTTTGCCGACGCGTAGGGAACCTGACCGATCTGGCCCTCGAACGCGGCCACAGATGCTGTCATGATGACGATCCCGCGCTCGCCTTCGATCGTTTCATTCTTGACCATCCGGGCTGCGGCTAGTCGGAGAACATTGAAGCTGCCGATCAGGTTGATCGAGACAACCTCGCTGTAGAGGTCCAAACTGCCGGGCTCGCCATCTTTTTCGACGACCCGCACCTTTCCTCCGCGGCCGGCGCAGTGGACAACCGCGCGCAGCGGCGCGGATTTCTCGGCTTCCGCCAGTGCTGCGTCGACGGCCTCCGGGTCACGGACGTCGGCTGGCATGAATGTGGCGAGTTCGCCCAATTCCTTCGCTACGACTTCACCATTCGATGTGGGGAGGTCGATGATGACGGTGGGAACGCCGCGCGCAATGAATGCCTCTGCGGTGGCGCGTCCCAAGCCGGATGCTCCACCGGTGACGGCGGCTGAGGCATGATTCAAAATCATGGAGAATCCTTCTCGTTGAATATTGCTTACGTATACTTAGTTATACAGGTAATTTTCGTAGTGAATCAATGGTCGATGGACCTGGCGGGTGGTCGCTGTCGGCCAGACGAACGCGGCCCAGAGGAAAGTAGGAGACGCAAGTGCGCACAGCTCTGTACAACGAGGATCACGGCGCATTCAGGGAAATGGTTCGCGGGTTCATCGCCCGAGAGGTCGCCCCTGTATTCGAGGATTGGATGGAGCAGGGGCACCCGCCTCGAGAGTTCTACAACAGGCTCGGTGAGACAGGAATTCTCGGTATCCAGGCTCCCGAGGAGTTCGGTGGCGGCGGGGAGAAGAGCTTCAAATACAACGCGATAGTAATCGAGGAATCAGCGGCTGCCGGTGTGTCGTTCGGAAACTTTTCCGTGCACTCCAATCTTATTCTCCCGTACCTCACGACCTACGCGAGTGCGCAGCAGAAGCAGCGATGGTTGCCGGGATTCGTCAGCGGCGAGACTATGTTCGCCATCGCGATGACGGAGCCGGGTGCAGGCTCAGATCTGGCGAGTATCTCGACGTCGGCGGTTTTGTCGGACGACGGATCGCACTACATCCTCAACGGATCGAAGACCTTCATTTCCGGAGGTGCACTCGCCGATCGTGTTCTTGTCGTGTGCAGAACCGCTCCGGCAACCCCGGAGGATCGGCGTCGCGGACTGACGATTCTGGTGGTCGACGCGCACACTGCGGGATATGCAGTGGGTCGCAAACTCAAGAAGATCGGATTGCAGGCTCAGGACACTGCTGAGCTGTCCTTCGTCAACGTTCGGGTACCCGTAGCGGACCGCCTCGGAGACGAGGGCGCGGCGTTCACCTATCTGACGCACAATCTTGCGCAGGAGCGATTGACGATCGCGCTGGGTGGCGCGGCATTCGCCTCTGCTGCTCTCACACATGCGCTGGCTTACACCGCGGAGCGCAAGGTTTTCGGCAAGCCGGTGTCATCCTTCCAGAACTCGAAGTTTGTCCTCGCGGAGTGCGCTACCGACGTCGACGCCGTCAATCTGATGGCCGATCGTGCGCTCGAGTTGCACGACGCGGGAGAACTTACCGTCGCCGATGCGGCCAAAGCGAAGCTGTTCTGCACTGAAACGGCCGGCCGAGTCATCGATAAATGTTTGCAACTGCATGGCGGCTACGGCTACGTCCTCGAGTACCCGATTGCACGTCTGTATGCCGATACTCGAGTCTCCCGGATCTACGGCGGCACCAGCGAGGTCATGAAAACGATCATCGCGAAGTCACTCGGTATCTGAACCTGCTCGCGGCCTCAGGGCTGCGGGCGGGCAGAATGCATCAGGTCGGAACCATCCGAAACCAGGAGGTGTCCGTGCTGGATGCACGATCGTGGATTGCTGATGTCCTTCTTGCTGACGGTGGGGTGGTTCGGCTTCGCCCGGCACAGATCGCGGACCGCGATTCACTCCGGGCTATGTACGGGAGGTTGTCGAGTCACACCATCGAGATGCGCTTCTTCGGTCCGGCGACGCACTTGCTCGAGATCGATATCGATCGTGTTGTCACGTCGGACGGTCATTCTCGGGTAGCGCTTCTCGCAACCCTCGGTGAGTATGTGGTTGCAGTGGCGTACTACCAGCGTTCATCCAAGGATCCGTCTACTGCTGAGATTGCCTTCATCGTCGAGGATGCCCAGCAGCATCGGGGGATGGCCTCGATCATCCTCGAGCATTTGGCGTCGATTGCACGCGATCAAGGCATCGAACACATGATTGCGGAGATCCGACCGGACAACAAGGCCATGATTTCGGTCTTTCGTCAGATCGGGTTTGCCGTCAATACCAGGCTCGACGACAGCGAGATTCACGCGACTATCGATCTGGCGGACACCGAGCGCTCGCTCGAAGTTGCGCGAGCGCGTGAGCATGCGTCCGAGGCGCGCTCGGTCGCGAGACTCTTGAATCCTGGTTCCATCGCGGTTATCGGAGCGAGTCGTCAGCCCGGTTCGATCGGCAACGAGATATTTCGTCACTTGCTCGATTCCTCATTCGAGGGGCCCACATTTCCGGTGAACCCGGCGGCGCGGCACATCGCCGGGGTTCACGCCTATCCCAGCGTGGTCGATGTACCCGGGATTATCGACGTGGCGTTTGTGGCTTTGCCGGCCGAGCGTGTCTTCGAGATCATTCCGGATTGCGCTAGCAAGGGGATTCATTGTCTGGTCTTGTTTTCGAGCTTCTCGGAAACGGAGGGTGGTCGTGAACGTCAGGAGCGGGCGGTGCAGTTGGCGCGCGCCTACGGGATGCGGATCGTCGGTCCGGAGTGCATGGGCATCATCAACACCGATCCCGCTGTTTCCTTGAACGGAACGCTGGTTGATACGTTTCCGATGCGCGGCCGCGTCGGGTTCTTTGCTCAAAGTGGTGCGCTCAGTGCGGATATTCTGGCCAGAGCAATGCTTCGGGGAATCGGTGTCTCGACCCTGGTATCTGCTGGCGCTCGCGCCGACGTTTCTGTCAACGATCTGCTGCAGTACTGGCTCAACGACGATGCGACCGATTGTGTTCTGCTGTACTTGGAGACAATCGGTAATCCTAAAAAGTTTGCGCGCCTGGCACGTTCGGTCTCCCGGCGCAAACCGCTGATTCTGGTGCAGGCGGTTTCGCCACAGGACCGCAGTAGGAGTTTGGCGATGTTCCGTCAGGCTGGTGTCCTGAGAGTCGACTCTCTCAGTGAATCCCTCGATGTTGCCGCGCTCATCTCGACTGGGCGTCTTCCTCGAGGAAATCGTGTGGCGATCATCGACAACACCACCTCGATCGGCGCGATCGCGGCTGCCGCATGCGAAGTTCACGGACTTGCGGTAATAGGCCTGCAACACCTCGGCGCTGCTGCACCGATCGACGAGTTCCGTTCTGCGCTGGCCGAAGTGCTCGCGAATCCGGAAGTCGATTCAGTGGTAACCACGTTTTTGACGCCAGTCGGGGATCGCGGTGAAGCAGGTCGGGTGATCGAAGAACTTTCGGCGCTTACCGAGAAACCGGTCCTGGTGATCACTGCGGGGGAGTTGCCTTCCGGAGTTCCAGCATATTCGTCGCCTGAAGATGCGGTACGTGCACTCGGGCACGTCGCTGCGTATGTCGAATGGTTGAGTTTGCCCACCGGAGGTGTTCCCTCTCTGGACCGTATCGACCGCTCGACAGCGAGTGCTGCACTGTCCGCTGCGGAGCGGTCGGGTGAATCCGAACTCTCGGAACACATACTCGTCGATGTGCTTGACGCCTACGGCCTTGGTCTGCGCCCAGATTCGGCGGCACCGGAAATTCGTGTCGTCGCACGTGTCGCGGACGATGACCTGTTCGGGCGGGTCCTCTCGTTCGGGCTTGACGGCATCTATTCTGAACTCTTCGGAGATATCTCCTGGCGGGCATTGCCGATGACCGATGAAGATGCTGCACGAATGATCGATGACATCGATTCGGCACCTTTGCTTTTCGGCTACAACGACGGCCCCGTTGCAGATCGGGATGCCCTCGAGGAATTCTTGATCAGAATGAGTCGAGTCGGATTCGACCATCCGCGGCTCGCCAGCTTGGAGGTCGTGGCGGGATGCAGTGAATACGGTGTTCATACGATCAGTGCCGAGGGGCGAATCGCTGATCCGCAGCATCTTGATGATGCGCCGAGGCGAATGTTGTAGTGTTTCAGCGTTTTTCGTAAGAAGATTGACCAGGTGTGCTATGTTGAGCTGAATTGCCCGACAAGCGAATACGAGGTTGATGTGACTACAGTCGATGGTGTCCGCGCTCCTCGCGGGGATTGGACGGGTACGCCGTACCTCTCGCTAGTTCGGCAGGGGCCGTTTGCAACGCTGACCGTCGATCGGCCGGACAGTCGCAATGCCATGACCAATGCGATGTACTACGGAGTGCGGTACGCGAGTTCGGTTGTAGACGGTGACCCTGATCTGGCCGGCCTGCTCATTACCGGAACCGGCGATGTTTCCGCGTTCGCTTCGTCGGAACTGGTGTGGGAGGTGCCCAGTATCTCGTTGAGTTCGGCTAGGTCGAGCTCCTCCAGGTTTCCGTTGTGATGCTCGAATTGCTGTAATACCTTGAGAATTCGAGCAAGACCCTTGCTTCGCTGGATCACGAATGGATCCTCGCTGCGAGGAACGATGATCTGTCGAATTTGTTCAAGAGCGGCGCCATACAGCCAATCCATCGGGCCTGGTTCCGGTTCGGGTATCGAGATGTCTGGCAGCAGAATCCCGAGAACATCGCTGAGCGCTTCCGTCAGTAGGCGACGGTGAAGTAAACGAGGGCGTGCGCTGAGCCGGTTCGTGCTGCCGAGTGCTACCGGCGTTTGCGTGAATACACTCCTGAAGTTTGACGTGAACGGCGCCGTTGTCTATGGCGAAGATCAGGATGTATGGCCTGCCAAGGAATTTCGTGCGGCGCGGCAAGCGAGGTGACTAGTGGGGGAGCTGTCGTGTGGCCTGGAAGAACTGTGGCCGAGCGACTTCGGATTCGAGGCGGTCCTGAACAGATAGCAGGCATCCTCCGGGCCGAGATCGTTCGAGGCGAAATAATTTCCGGCGAGATGTTGCCGCCGGTCGCCGAGTTGATGGAACGATTCGCTGTCTCTCGCCCGACGCTCGGTGCGGCATTTCGTATTCTGGAGGCAGATGGTTTGGTCACCGTACTACCGGGCCGCAACGGTGGCACGCAGGCGCGATTACCGGATCTGGTTGTCGCCTCGCGGCATATCGGTTTGTACCTGCAGGTGCAGAAGACATCCGTCGAGGACCTCCTTGAGGCTCAGGCCGAGTCCGAACCGATCTGCGCGAGGTATCTTGCGCAGAGATGTTCAGTTGCGGGTTTGAGTGAATTGAGACGGTGCGTCGCTGATCAGAGGGCAATCGTGGCAGCGGGTATTCGGACTGGTGCAGATCTTGCGAAGTGGGTCTCGTTTGTCGCCGAGTTTCATGCCTCACTGTGCAGCAACTGCGGTAACAAGACCCTCGCGGCCCAAGCGGGTGCGTTGCGCGATGTGCTCGATGCTCACCGCCGGATCGGAATTCGGGAACATACGAGACCGGGTGTCGATCTGCCACTGGATTTCATCCGCCGAGCCGTCAGCTATCACAATCGGCTCACCGAATTGGTGAGTGCTCGAGACGGAGAAGAGGCGGAGCGTCACTGGTGGGAGTATCTCGAATTCGTGACGACGGCGGAAGTCCGTACTCGCGACATCAGCGTGACGATCAGTCTCTTCGATTGACGTGTTTCTCTCGTGGCGAGTCGTCAAACATTCAGGGCGTGAACGAGTGTCGGAACTTCGGCGAGAGCCCGCATGGCGTCATTGAGGTGTGTGCACCCTTCCGTTCCCGGAAACTGTTCGAGAACAACGGTTCTCAGTTCCGAGAGAGGTGTGCCGACGATGCGTTCCACATTCAGTGAAGCCAACGGGCATTCGTCGTAGGGGAGTACCCGTGGGTCGGCATTGATGGTGAGCAACTTGCCGGTGACGCGGTCGGCAGTTGCCGTCAAGCGATACTCGTGAACCGCGACACGTCCACCGTCGGGGGTGGTCGAGCTGTCCTGGAATATCGAGTCGATCTCGATCGTCTCGCCGAGTGTGACGTCGATCCGGCGAGCGCGGCGCATAGCCATCCCGCTCACTTCCTCGATGGGGTGCCACCCGAGTGGATCATCTGCGGTGGGAAGCGGATCAACTTCGCGAACCTGGTGATTCCATTTGGACGAGCCGTCGGGCATCAATGCGCCAGAACCTGGTTGGAAACCGGTGCAGATGCCCTCCATGTTGCGAGCGCCTCCACTGGCCTTGATGGACGCAACAAGAAGATCGCGGTCCATCCATCGGGAGTAGGCAAATCCGGCTACCAGTGATGCGCCGGCGATGTCGTCGAGCATGAGATACAGCGGTGTTCCTGCTGCGGCCTCGTCGGCGAGGGCCTCTGCAAGAACCTTGCGAGAATTTCCGCCGCCTCGGGCCCCGAGCATCTTGTCGAGATTCTCCCGTGCGGGAATGGACTCGATACTTTCGATGGTTCGAGTCGCGGCATTGACTCCGACACGCATGCGATCCTCGGCAAGAACGATCGGTGAGCTGGCGTCGGCGGGCGTTTTCAGATCTCGAGCGCATCCGGTCAGTACGAGTTGAGTTCCGGGGCCGTCGGGCCATTGCATGTCGATCGTGGAGGTGCGTCGTACAGAGCCGGGTTTGCGAGCCGGTGAAGCTTGCGCCGGACCGTGTGCCTTCAGTCCGAAGGGAATCGTGATTGCCATGGGTCCTCCAATTCGTGACGCTTACTAATGAAGGTATACCTAGTGATGTATGAATAGTGGGGTGGGGCGAGACAGAAGGAGAGTGGACGTGAGTTCGACCGACTTCACAGCTACTGCCGATACGCTTGTCGTCACCGTTCCACGTCCTGACCCAGCACGATTGAACATCGATCTGTATCCGATTCGAGGGACGTCGGATTCACGATTCGGCGACATGGACGCGAATGCGCACTTGAACAATCTTGCGCTCGAAGCCATGCACGAGAATGCACGCGCGGTACTCAACGGTCGTCTGTTTCCCGGGCTCTACGACCCCAAGGTCGACACGGTCCGCCTGGTCACCTCGCAGAACGTCGTGCATTTTGTTGCAGAAGCGCATTGGCCGGCGCGGATCGACACCGGAATCGGGATCGGACGTATCGGTAGAACGTCGTTTGTCGCGTCCTCGGCTCTCCTTCTCAACGGACGGTGCATAAGTCTGTGCGACACGGTGCTGGTGGCGCTGGGCAGCGACGGACCGGTGGCTCTGACAAGTGATGTGCGTAGTGAGTTGGAAGGATTGCTTTTCGGGTCCGACTTCGACGAGAAGGATCCCTGTTTGACGAGCGAACGTGGTCCGGCGTGAAGTCAGGCATCGGTGTGGTTGCATGTGAATCAGACCTAAGGAGTACGTGATGCCACAGGTGTTGCACATGGATCGTCTGCGGAGCTTGAAACCTCGGTTTCGCGCGCATTGACTGCTCTGTTCGCGCAGACCTGGAGCGAACAGAGCACAGCAACATCGTTGTCGAACGGGACCTGCACCGGCATCAGCTTCCGCACCTACCCGATGCAGAGTTGCACTACGCCCAGCGACTTCGGAAGCCGGGGAGCGTGCGTGACGCCCAGGCTGAGGCGCTGCAAGCGGAGTTGATTGCGGAGGTCGCTGCCTCCGACGTAGTTGTCATCGGCGCTCCGATGTACAACTGGTCGTTGCCTTCGACGCTGAAGGCGTGGATCGATTACATCCATGTCCTGGGGACCACGGTTCCTTTCGGCGAACCGAATCGGCCCTTCGCCGGCAAGCCCGTTGTCATCGTGTCGAGTCGGGGCAACACGTACGCGCCGGGGAGCCACAATGCGGGTCTCGACTTCACGATTCCGCCCATTCAAGAGGTGCTGGGAAGCTCTCTGGGGATGAAGGTTTCGGTTGTCACTGCAGAATTGACGTTGGCCGGGCGTATTCCGCCGATGGCGCCGCTGGCGGAACGCGCTTCCGATAGCCTCAGACATGCCGAGAACTCTCTGCGCGAGTTGGCAATTGCGCTCGGCTCCTGATTGGTTTGTTTAACCCCAACTGCAACAAGGAGTTTTCTGTGACGATTTCTGCGATTCTCGATTTGCGCCTGAAGAAGGAGAGCCTCGATACCGCTCGCGAGGTGGTGGGGAGAATCCTGACCGAAACTCGTGCGTTCGAGGGCTGCGAGGGTGTCGACGTTTTGGTCGACGATGACGACGAGGGGCACTGGCTGTGTGTCGAGAAGTGGGCTTCCGCCGAGGCCGACGCTGCATACCGCGCGTGGCGTGCCGGCCCGGGAGCTATCAAGGATCTGGGGCCACTCCTCGCGGGTGCACCCGAACTGACCAAGTACTCGGTTGACTCTGCAATCTGATCCCTCGTTCGTGGCCGAGGGTCACGGACCTGCGTGATCATTGAGTTGTGAATATCGGGTTCGTTAGTCCCGCTATCGAACCCGATATGCATTCCGGAATAACCTTCAGTGAACCAACTCCGGGCATCCACCGTGAATTTCTATCCGCTGCCCCGTGATCTGGCGAGCGGCGTCGGACACGAGGAATGACACAAGGTCGGCAATATCTTCGGGGCGGGTCACTCGCCCGAACGGCGTCTTCTCGTCAAGTGCCGCGGCATTTTTGGCGCCGGTGAGTGCATGGGCCAGTCGGTCACCCATCTCGGTAACGATCAATCCTGGGGCTATGACATTCACGCGTGTTCCGTGTGTGCGCTCCTCGAGTGCAAAGGTGGTTCCGAGCGCTTCGAGAGCGGCCTTGCCCATCACGTACGGGGCGCCGCCGGCCGCCGGGTAGGACGTTGCTGTGCTCGATATCAGGACGACGCTTCCTTGGCCGCTGAGCCGAATGGTCGGAGCCAGCGCGGAGCACAGATGAAAGGCCCCCATCGCGTGCACACCCATGACACGCGCGATCTCGGCACTGGTCGTGTCGGCGACAAACTTTCCGCGACTGGCGATTCCGGCATTGTGCACCAAGGTGTCAACCCGGCCGTGATCGGCAAGGATTGCCTCGACCAGGCCTGCCGTTGCCTCGCCGTCAGCTACGTCGTTGCGGTACATCATCGCCCGGCGACCGATCGACTCGATCTCTGATCGAACCTGTTGCGCCGCAGCCTCGTTGCGGTTCCACGTCCCGGCGATATCATAGCCGTCCGCTGCCAGGCGGAGAGCCAGGGCACGTCCGACGCCTCGACTCGCTCCGCTGATCACTGCTACCGGTGCTGTGCTTGTCATGGTGTCCTCGTAGATAGGTTGAAGGATTCAGTGATTTCGAAATTCAGCGGTGCGACGATCGATAAATGCACTCATGGCCTCACCCTGGTCGGCAGTAGCGCTGGTAAGGACTTGCTGGCGATTTTCCATCTCGACAGCTGTGTCGAAACTGGGGATCTCCAATGAAAGCCACATGCCACGCTTCGTCAATGCGAGTGACATAGGTGCGGCCTCGAGCAATGAATCGATGGTGGCGTCGACCCGCTCCTGCAACTTTTCCGGTTCGACGACGTCGGCGAGCAGTCCGATCCGGAGGGCTTCGTCGCTGCGGAAACGTCGACCGGTGAGCATCAATTCGTGCGCACGTCCGGCACCCACTATTCGTGGAAGCAGCCATGAGACGCCGATATCGCAACCGGAGAAGCCCACTCGGATGAAGGACACGGCAAAGATGGCTGATTCCGTGGCCAGTCGAATATCGCATGCGCAGACAAGCGCAAGGCCGCCACCGGCGGCAGCGCCGTTGACGGCTGCGATGAATACCTGAGGTAGTCGGCGAATCTTCTGGACCAGTGATGCAATGTGATTCTGGGTTGCAAGAGTGCTCTGAACCGGCCCGAGCTCTTCGGTGCCGGGGATCGTCCCGTAACCGCCGAGGTCCAGTCCGGCGCAGAATCCGCGGCCGGATCCGGTGAGAATCACTGTCCGGCAGGAAGTATTACGGGCCAGTAGGTCGAGTTCGATGTGCAGGGCTTCGATGAGCTCACTGTTCATTGCGTTGAGCTGGTCCGGCCGATTGAGACGTAGAACTACGACGCCTCCTCGGGGCTGTTCGACGATCAAGGGAGGAGTCGATGACATGGTCAACCACCAATCAGATAGATAACTTAGATTACTAAGAGTAGCGTATGAGGGGCATTTTGCGGTCGGTTCGGACGTAAGTCTCACGCCGTCCGAACCGTCGAGATTCAGAACGTCGACAACTAGGAGTCATGTGATGTCAACTACCGATTCCGGAGCAGTCCTACTCGAGGAACAGCGGGGGAGAGTGCGGATTCTTACCCTCAATCGTCCTCGTTCACGCAACGCGCTCAGCACTGAGTTGATTGCTGCGGTACGTGACGCGCTTGCCCGCGCAGACGCCGACAATCAGGTTGACGTTGTCATTTTGACCGGCACCGATCCAGCTTTCTGTGCAGGCCTGGACCTCCGAGAACTGGGCAGCAGCGGAAACAACGCGGCCGTCATCTCCGAACAAGAAATCCCGGTCGGGCATCCGTGGCGTCCCATGTCCAAGCCGTTGATCGGCGCGATCAACGGCGCAGCGATTACCGGAGGTCTCGAGTTCGCGCTTGCTTGCGATTTTCTCATCGCTTCCGAACATGCAACCTTTGCCGATACCCATGCCCGAGTGGAAGTTCTGCCGGGATGGGGTCTCACATATCGATTGCCGGCGGCTGTCGGAACAGGCCTGGCGAGGCGGATGAGCTTGTCCGGCGACTTCCTGGACGCGAAACAGGCGCTGCGAGCAGGCCTCGTCACCGAGGTAGTAGCGCATGATCGGTTGCTGGAGGCTGCCGTTGATGTCGCTGTTTCTATTGTGGGCAATGACCAGTCCGGTGTCCGGACGCTGCTCGACTCTTATCGGCGATCGCATGACCACATTGTGAATCAGGCCCTCCAGGTCGAGGATTCGATCTCTCAGCAATGGATGGCTGATTTCGATCCGTCAAGGGTCGCGGAACGGCGTGAAGCGGTCATCGACCGCGGACGAAGTCAGGGTGGAGTCACAGCCTGACAGCAGATGTAGCGTCGGGTGGTGGATGGATTGCGTTCCACCGCCCGATGTTTCAGCTGTCCCAGCCCAAGAGCGTGGTGGTCTCGTCCACCACTGCGCGCGACAGAGTTGTCAACGTGCACTCCGCAAGGCGTCGGCGAGTTCGGCCTGAACATTGGCGTCAGTGACGCCGATGTTGTTGATCGCGTACCGGGTGACCGTCGATCCGATATTCGAATGAAGTTGTGCTGCAGCTTCTTGCGGGGTTCCCACTGCGGCAAACAACTTCAAGGTACCGGGGTCGATCTGCTCTCCCATCACTTCCCACTTGTCCTCGCGGTCACTGCGCGAGAGTGCGAGCAGTTCATCGGCTAGCGAGCCCAAACCGTCTAGCTCGAGGACAGGGCGATACGCGGGAGTGGAACCGTAGAAGGCGATCTGGCGACGTACGGCCAGTTCCGACTTCGCGAATTCGTCTTCGTTGCGTCCGGTCACGACAAAGTTGGAACTGACAACCTGGAAGTCCCCGGTCTTGCCGGTTCGCGCACGACCCCGTTCGATCGCGGGAACTGTCACCTCGTTCATGTACCGGGTGGTGGTGAACGGGTGCAAGAGAACTCCGTCGGCAACGGCTCCTGCTGTCTCGGTCATCTTCTCGCCTACCGCCGCGATGAGGACCTTGGGAGCGGGAAAGAGCGTGGGAGGAGTGAACATCGGTGTCATCAGGGTATGTGTGTAGAAATCGCCGCGGAAATCCAAGCGGTCACCGGTGGCCCAGGCTTCCCAGATCGCGTTCATGGCTGAGACGAACTCGGCCATGCGAGCAGCGGGTGCGCTCCACGGCATCGAGAATCGGCGCTCGATGTGCGGTTTGATCTGGCTGCCGAGTCCGAGCCACAACCGTCCTCCGCTGTAATCCTGGAGCGCTCGGCCCTGCTCTGCGAGCGTCATTGGTGACCGCGCGAAGGCGACGATGATGTTGGTGAGCAGTTCGACCCGCTCCGTCACTCCGGCAGCAACGGTCAAGTGCAGGAGTGGATCCGAGACGACCTCGCTGAACGATACGGAATCGAAACCGGCCTTCTCTGCGGTGCGGGCGGCATCGGCGACATCAGCGAGCGCGCCGGTGGGCGAGGACAGCGGTAGAACAACTTTCACAGGGTTCTCCAGAGGTAGGTGTTTTTCCGTGCGAGCCGGCATCGGTGGGCGGGGATCAGGCGAAGCCGGCGATCGCACGCGGTGTGTAGTGCGTTTCGAGGGCGGAGACCTCCGCCTCGGTCAAGATGATGTCGAGGGCGCGCAGGGCGTCGACGAGATGATGGTCCTTGGTGACGCCGACGATCGGTGCGGTGACACCGGGTCTACCCGCGACCCAAGCGAGCGCGACCTGTGCCCGGCCGATGCCTCGGCTTTCTGCGACGGCGCCCACGGCATCGATGATCGGCTGGTCGTGGCTGCCGTAGAGACTCTTTCCGAACTCATCAGTTTCGGCTCGCGCACTTGTCTCGTCCCACGCGCGGGCCAGTCGTCCGCGGGCGAGCGGACTCCAGGGCACGACGCCGATGCCTTGATCGGCGCACAGGGGCAGCATCTCACGTTCTTCCTCGCGGTAGACAAGATTGTAGTGATTCTGCATCGAAATGAACTGTGTCAGACCATGAATGCGGGCTGTGTACAGGGCTTTCGAGAACTGCCAGGCATGCATGGACGAAGCGCCGAGGTAACGCATCTTGCCTCACCGTACGACGTCGTCGAGTGCCGACAGTGTCTCCTCGATGGGAGTGCGGGTGTCCCACCGATGGATCTGGAGGAGGTCGATGTAATCAGTGCCCAGTCTGCGCAGACTGGCATCCACCTCGGTCATGATTACCTTGCGCGAGAGTCCCAGACTGTTCGGTCCCGGCCTGGTTCGGCCGAACACCTTGGTTGCGACTACGAGGTTCTCGCGAACACCGAAATCGCGCAAGGCTTTTCCGAGTATCTCTTCACTGGTTCCGCCTGAATATGCATTCGCGGTATCGAAGAAGTTGATACCGGCTTCGATGGCTTGCCGAATGAACGGTCGTGCCGATTCCTCGTCGAGCGTCCAGGAATGATCACCGGTAGAAGGGGACCCGTAACTCATGCACCCGAGTCCGATCCTCGAGACATCGAGGCCACTGTTACCCAATTTTACGTATCTCATGCGATCCGATCTCGGATTATGGAGTTGCGATCACTTTTCCAACAATACTTAGAATATTAGGTTAGTGAACAATCTGGCAGGGCCCGGTTGATGACCGGGCGTGTGGTGGTGACAGGCGGTAGCGGCAAATTGGGCCGCGCCGTAATCGACGAGTTACGTTCTGACGGATGGCGTGTGGTCAACATCGACCGCGTTCGACATCCCGATCCGGACGTGCCGACGGTAGTCGCGGATCTGACCGACCTTGGGCAATCGTACGAAGCCGTCAATGCTGTCGACAGCAGGTTTCGCAAGGTGGACGCGTTGATTCACCTAGCTGCGGTACCGGGGCCAGGTTTGCGTACTAATTCGAGCACATTCCTCGACAACCTCACCAGGACGTACAACCTCTTCACTTCTGCTGCGAGATCCGTTGTGAACAAGGTAGTTTGGGCGTCGAGTGAAGCTCTGCTGGGTATACCGTTCGATGCGCCGCCGCCATACCTTCCCGTGGACGAGCAGTGTCCTTCGCGGCCTGAGAGTTCTTATTCATTGGCCAAACTTCTCGAAGAGACAATGGCAGCGGAGTTCGCCCGTTGGAATCCGGCCTTGTCGATCACCGGTCTGCGACTGTCGAACGTTCTCGACGAGTCGGACTATCGAACCTTCGACGAATTTCAGTCGGATTCAGCCATGCGTCGATGGAATCTGTGGTCGTATATCGATTACCGCGACGGTGCCCGTGCCGTGCGCTTGGCCCTCGAAGCGTCCCTACCCGGATTCGAGACGTTCATCATTGCCAACTCGGACACGGTGATGCATCGCGGCACGCTCGAACTTGTTCGTGAGCAATTTCCCGATGTGCCGATCAATCGCGAACTGGGGGAGAACGAAAGTCTGCTCTGCATCGACAAAGCCCGCAGGTCACTCGGGTTCGAACCCGAATTTAGTTGGCGTGCAGTGAAGATCCCGGACGATCAATAGAACAAGGTGGAACTGTCATGACCGAAGTAATGAGCACCGCCCTCAACGACCTCGCTCGATCGCTCGAAGTCGGTTTCAACCGAGCCTTGGGGTTCACTCTCCAGGAAGCAAGTGCCACCCGAGTGAGTGCGACGCTCGAGCTGTCGGACGAACATCAGCAGCCGTTCGGGCTCGTCCACGGAGGTTTGTACTGCGCGGTCGTCGAGACACTTGCCAGCGTCGGAGGCGCCTTGGCGTGGACTGGACCCGGGCGCACAGTTGTCGGAGTCAACAACAACACGGACTTCATTCGGGGAGTGGCGGGCGGAAAACTATTTGCCGAGGCACTTCCGATTCACAGTGGCCGTACTCAGCAACTGTGGGAGGTTGTCATCACCGACTCGGGCGGGAAGCTGATTGCGAAAGGTTTCGTTCGCCTGGCGAATCTGCAGTCGTAGCTGATCACAGCGGCAAGGCATCGTTCAGCGGTTTTGTTCGCTGAGAATGTCGAGTAGCGCGGACACGTCGGCCACACTACGCAGCAGATCGTTGAGGTGCGTACAGGTCGACGTGCCGCGCAACTCGGCCCGAACCCTGATGTCGAGTTCCTGCAGAGTCATGCCCGCGATGCGACTGGCACTCGCGACTGCGCCGGGACATTCCTGCCAGGGAAGGACCCTGGGGGTGGCTTTTGCGGTGAGGATCAGTAGGGAATCAGCATCGATAGTCGCAGTCAGCGTGTATTCGTGAATGATCGTTTCGACGCCGTCTGCTCGGACATACGAGTCGCGGAACATTGCGTCCACGTCGATGGCCGCACGGCATCCGTGACGTAAGGCGTCGTCGAGTGTCCGTCGGATATCTATGCGGCGCCGGCGTCGCATCGCGTGTAAAGGGAGTACTTCGAGTCGGTGCCAGCTCTGAGGGTCGTGCGGGTCCTCGAGAGTCGGCGCATCGGGGCCGGTGACTGTGACCGAACTGCCTTGTTGCTCGAACGAATTCATCAACAGTCCACCGCTGACAAATCCTGCGCACTGGTCTGCCACCGGTACGTATCCACTCTGCCCGATGCCACTGATTCCGGAAGCGCCCACGGCGTGGCCTGAAATCAGCGTCGCAACGGGTATGTCGTCGAGAAGGATAAACAGAGGATTGCGCCCGCGGAGTAGCTGTGGAACCAATTCCTTGGTCTTCGCCCGAAATCCTGATGCAGCAACCGATCCGATCAGTCGTTGCAGAGAGTCGTGTTCGGGAGTGGTGCGCAACGCCGTCAACGTCCGGCCATTGAAGAAAGCGATCGAAGCGTCCATCGACGCGCTTCCCGCCACATGCCCATTTCCAGCCGCATCTGTGTAGAGATCGCGGGAATTACCTACCAATTCAAGGGTTTCGGTCATTCCGTGGGGACGGATCATATCGACGTTGCTGGTTCGACGGACGGAGATCGGTGCTCGCGCCGGCGTACTCGTCGTGGGATCATGCAGACCGTGCAGAGGATTGGGTTCGAAGTAATTTCGCCCCAATTCGAGGCGTGTCATCGCGCCGTACCGGGCTTGCGAAGGCGCAGTAACCCTTCCTGCATGGTCGAGGCGACGAGGGTGCCGTCTCTGTCGTAAAGGTTTCCGCGGGCCAGTCCGCGTCCGCCGCCCATCCAGATGCCTTCCTGTTCGTACAAGTGCCATTCGTCGGCTCGGAACTCCTCGTGGAGCCACACCGAGTGATCCAGGCTTGCCAACTGCAAGCCTGGCTCGTCGATTGTAATGCCGTGTGGCGGCAGGGCAGACGAGAGTAGGAATAAGTCTGACATGTATGCCCAGGCAGCAGCCTGGGTGAGTGGTTCGTCGCCCAGCTTCTCCGACGTTCTGACCCATGCCCGCTGACGGGCAGGCCTGGTCTCACCACGGGCGTTGGCGACCCGCGGATACTCCTCGGGGAACCGGAAATCGACTGCGATGTTCGCTCGGAGAGTTCGGAGCCATTCCGCCGCAGTGATCCGCTCCTCCTCGGGGAGTGAATCTTCGAAGTCGGGGAGTGACTCAGGTTCGGGGGCGTGTGCCTCGAGTGACTGGTGGCTCAATCCGTCCTCGCGTCGCTGAAACGACGCGGTGAGCTGAAAGATGACGAGGCCATTCTGTGTGGCCTTCACGTTGCGAGTGTTGAAGCTGCCGCCGTCCCTTACCTTTTCGACGTGGTAAACGACAGGAGCTCCGGTGTTTCCGGGGTGGAGAAAATGGCCGTGAATCGAGTGCGGTCGACGATCGTCGGGGACCGTATGCCCAGCCGCGAGGAGTGCCTGCCCGACCGCCTGTCCGCCGTAGATGCGAGGACTTGCGGTGTGCGAGCGGCCAAGGTAGAGAAGTGGATCGAGTTGCTCGAGAGTTAGCACGTCAAGCAGGGGTGGCCGAGTGGGTGTGATCAGCTCGGATCCATTGTCGTCCAACGAGATAGCCATGAGTTGATTATATAACTAAGTAATACTTCAAGTCATTTGAATGGGAATGTGTTCCAGCAGAAGGGGAGCCGGGTGCCAATCGGCGCCAGGATCCCCTTCTGGGTCTGATCCTGGTCAGCGTGCGATTTGCTCGCGTGGCAACCCGAGAAGGCGCTCGGCAATCACGTTTCGGTTGATCTCCGAAGTGCCTCCGGCGATCGTCAGGGCTCGACCGAACAGGTAGTCGTACGCGACTTCGGGAACGACGCCAGTAACAGTGGCTACCTTGCCGATTCGCATTCCCAGTTCGGAAACATGTTGGGAGTGCTCGGCGGACAGAAGCTTGGTGACACTTCCCTCGGGGCCGGGACCGGCGCCGGAGACTGCCCTGACGACGTGGCGAAGGTTGAGAACACGTATCGCCTGTTCGGTTGCGAGTAGTTCGGCCACCGAACGCACAGCTGCACCGTCGCCGGGGGCAAGGGTCAGTGCAAGATCGACGAGATCGAAAGCGCTTCTGCCGCTGTTCATTCCGCCGATAGAAATTCGCTCGTTGCCCATCGTTGCCCGGGCGACGGTCCATCCGTTGTCGACGGCCCCGACGACATCGGCGTCGGGAACGAACACGTCGTCGAAGAAGATCTCGTTGAACACGGCGTCTCCGCTGATCTCACGTAGCGGCCGTACCGTGACGCCGGGCGCTGCCATGTCGATAACCATGGCCGTGATGCCCTTGTGTTTGGGGGCGTCGCGGTTCGTGCGGATCGTGGCGAGGCCGCGGTTGCAGTTCTGAGCATTGCTGGTCCAGACCTTCTGGCCCGTCACCCGCCAGCCGCCGTCGACGCGAATACCGCGCGTGCTGACAGCGGCAGCGTCCGAGCCGGCACCGGGTTCGCTGAACAGCTGACACCACACGAGGTCGCCCATGAGACTGGGCCGGATCCAGCGTTCTACCTGCTCTTCGGATCCGTGTTCGGTGATCGTGAGAAGCACCCACCCGCCGATGCCGAGATTCGGTACGTCGACAGAGCCGAACTCTTCGTCGATGACGAGCTGCTGAACCGGACCGGCGCCGAGCCCGAACGGGGTGCGCCAATGCGGAACCATGTAGCCGGAATCAACGAGAAACGCGCGTCGATCAGCCTCGGCCGTAGCGCTGTAATCGGCGACAAATTGCCTGGCAGCGGTACGGAATGCTTCAGCTTCGGCGGGAAGATCCACCGAGTAGTTTCGACGCACCCCGGTCTGGGCGGCGGCGAACAGACCATCGCGAGCGGTATCGGAGTCCGCGAAGAACGCTCGCAGACTCTGTGCTCGACGCATGAAGAGGTGGCAGTCGTGCTCCCAGGTGAATCCAATGCCGCCGTGAATCTGCAAGTTCATCTCGGCGTTGGTGACGTAGGAGTCGAAAGCGACGACGGCAGCGGTCTGCGCAGCAAGTTCGGCCTGGGCTGCATCTGCGTCGTCACGTGCGGCGTCCCATGCGGTGGCCACTGCAAGTTCCGCAGAGACGAGCATGTTGGCGGCATGGTGCTTGACGGCCTGGAACGAACCGATTGCTCGGCCGAATTGTTCACGGACCTTGGAGTATTCGACAGCCATTTCCATGCATGCACGCGCACCGCCGGCAGCTTCTGCTGCGCCGAGTGCCCGGCTGCTACGGACGAATTCAGCAGCGGTACCTTCGAGTAGCGCTTCGGGAACCACAGTGTCGAATGTGACTGCCCTTACTCCGAGGGTGGGATCAAGTGCTGCGATGTCAGCAGTGGCGACACCACTTGCATCCGAGCGGACCAGGGCGACGTCCGCGCCGATACGGACGGCAATCAGCTGGGCGCCCGCCGCGCCGACGGCTGGACCGCCAATTCCGGTCAGCCGACCCGAGGCGTCGAGAGTTGCTGTGGCAGAGAGGGAGACGCCCGCGATGATGGTTCCGTCGATGAGCTTCGGGAGCCACTGAGCCTGGAGTTCGGGTGTGCCGTGGGCGGCGATTGCGGCCGAGGTGACGACCGTAGAGATGAAGGGAACGGCGGCGGGAATGCGGCCGAGTTCTTCAGCGACGATTGCCAATTCGGGGAGACCGTAGGCGTCTCCGCCGAACTGTTCGGGGAGATGCAGGCCGAGCCATCCTAGTCCTGCCATCTGCCTCCACAATTCGGAAATGTCGGTGTCGGGATGGTCGAGGACGCTGCGGGTGAGCGTTCGCGCCTTGTGTTCGGATAGGAAGCTGCGCACTACTTCTGCGATTGCGAGATGATCGTCGGTCAATGCCAATGGCATGGGAACTCCTCGGGAGATGGACGGTGTCGGGGATCAGCGGGGTGCGAATCGCTGCCCGGCGTCCAGGCGCAGGCACTGGCCGTTGAGCATCTGGTTGTCGACTATGGCGACGGCCAGCTTGGCGTATTCCTCGGGGCGGCCCATCCGCTTGGGGAAGGCAGCATCCTCGACGAGTGGAGCGACCTGTTCGTCGGTAAAGGCTGCCGTGGCTCCGGTGGAGAACAGGCTGGGGGCGATCGCCAGTACTCGGATTCCTTGTGGGCCGAGGTCGCGTGCCATGACCAGTGCCATGGCGGCAATGCCGGCCTTGGATGCGGTGTAGGCGACCTGACCGATCTGTCCTTCGAACGCTGCGATCGAAGACGTATTGATGATGACGCCGCGCTCGCTGTCCTCAGGTTCGTTCTGGCTCATGTGGAAAGCCTGCAGGCGGTTGAGGTTGAACGTGGAGATCAGGTTGAGATCGACTACGTTGCGGAAGGTTTCGAGGTCGTGAGGCTTGCCGCGGCTCAGGGTCTTCTTCACGGTGCCACCGCCGGCGGTGTTGACCGCTATGTGGAGGCCACCGAGTTCGGTGACGGCGTTCGCGAGTGTCTCTTCGGCACCGTCGAAGTCGGTGATGTCGATGGGGTAGAAGGTACCGCCGATCGCGGTCGCGACGTCTTTGCCTGCGCTGCCTTCGCGATCGAGCACGGCAACGATTGCTCCCTTTGCAGCCAGAGCCTCGGCCGTGGCCCGGCCCATTCCCGATGCGCCGCCGACGACGATTGCCTTCTTACCGGTGATGTCCATGGAGCCCTCTTCATCTTGTGTGCGGTTGATGGGAATCGTGATCGAAGTCCGGCACTGCAAAATTCGTCCGAGTTCTATCGATCACTTGTAGTACTATCTATACTATGTGGCGAAGGCCTCAGAAGCTAGGAATTGCAATCTGTACCACTATTTCGGTGATTCAGAGGTAGCAGATCCTGCCGATCAGGACTGACGTAGATGCAACGAGCAAGCCCCATGGAGGCACTGTGATTCTCAAGGTAGGCCAGACACTCGCAAGCACGGTCGACGCAACAGCGGTGATCGTTGTTCGTGCACCCAAGTCCGAAGTTGCGCTGACGTGCGGCGGCGTCGACATGATTGTCGGCAAGTCGACGGGAGCCAGTGGCGATATCGACCCTGCGCATCGCGGTGGATCTCTGCTGGGTAAGCGGTACGTCGACGACGTAGCGGAGCTCGAGGTGCTGTGCACCAAGGCTGGAGACGGCACGCTTGCACTCGACGGTCGCCATCTCGAGGTCAAGGCCGCCAAGCCGCTTCCCTCCTCGGACTGATCCGTCCCGATTCATTGTCCGCGCAGGAAGACTGGAGATTTTCATGAACTTGACGATGCTGCTCGACATGGCGGTGGACGGCTTCGGTGACCGTGTGGTCATCGGGCGCAAGGACGGCGGAATCTCCGCGTCTCGTCTACTCGAGATGTCGGTCGCAGGAGCTGCTGCAATCCGGGATGCCGGTGCGGACTCGCTCGTCTATCTGGCAGTGAACGGGCCGTCGTTTCCTGTCGCGATGTTTGCGGCAGCACGAGCAGGGGTTCCGTTGGTGCCGGTCAATTACCGGCTGGGCACCGAGCAGTTGGATGCACTTTTGGCCAATCATCCGCACGCCCTCGGGATTGCGGACCCGGAGCAGGTAGGGGCGCTGGAGAAGGCGGGGCTTTCTGTGCTGACGCCGGACAACTGGCTCACGTTGGTCAGTGAACCCGTGCCAGCTGTCACGATGGCGGAGTTCCTCGAAGCGGACTGGTCGGAAGACGAAGCGCCGGCGGTCGTCATCTATACGAGTGGTACGACGTCCGCGCCCAAGGGTGTTCTGTTGCGCCACGAAAACCTGACGTCGTATGTATTCGGTTCGGTCGAATTTGCCGGGGCCGAAGCGTACGAAGCGGCACTCGTGAGTGTTCCCCCCTACCACATTGCCGCAGTCGCAAATGTGATCACGAGCCTCTATGCAGGTCGCCGCACTATGGTGCTCGAGCGGTTCACTCCTGCGGAATGGCTCGAGACGGCGCGTCGTGAAGAGATCACCAATGCCTTGGTGGTGCCGACCATGCTGTCACGGATTGTCGAAGACAGCTCTGACAAGAGCTTGCCGAATCTGCGTGGGCTTGCGTACGGCGGCGCACCGATGCCGGCGTCGGTGATCGAGAAGGCTCTGCAGATGTGGCCGGAGGTCGGTTTTGTCAACGCCTACGGACTCACTGAAACCAGCTCCACCGTAGCGGTTCTCGGTCCGGAGGATCATCGGTCGGCGTTGGAGAGCGACGATCCGGCGGTCCGCGCGCGATTGGGTTCGGTCGGTCAAGTCGTGCCGGGTATCGAGCTGGAAATCCGTGATGCTTTCGATGAACCCGTCGGTCCGGGCGTTGCCGGAAGTATCTGCGTCCGAGGCGATCAAGTGTCGGCTGAGTATGCCGGAATCGGCCGCGCAGTTGATGATCGAGGATTCTTCAATACCCGTGACAAGGGATATGTCGACAGCGATGGCTACCTGTACATCGGCGGCCGTGTTGATGACACGATCATCCGTGGCGCGGAGAACATCGCGCCGGCCGAGATCGAGGAGGTGCTCCTGCGCCATCCTTCGGTGATCGACGCAGCGGTGGTCGGTGTTCCGGACGAGGAATGGGGCCAGCGCATCGAAGCTGCCGTCGTGCTGCGTCCTGGCTCAGCTCTTGAAGTGGATGATCTCCGGGCTTATGTTCGAGAAACCCTGCGGGGCAGTAAAACTCCTGAAAAGATTGTCTACTGGGACGAGCTGCCGCGAACCGAGACCGGCAAGCTGGTCAGGCGTCACGTGCTGGCGAGGCTGCTCCCGGATGCCTCCGCGGTTTTGTGAACTATCCATCCATCGACAGAAACGGGAAGCGTCGTGCCAGTTTCAATTCAGTCCCGCAACAATGCAGTTGTGGTCACTCTTGAGTGGACCGACAAACGTAACGCCTTGTCCGCCGATGATGCCGATGTGTTGGCTGCGGCCATCACCGAGGCGGGCAATGACGAGTCAGCTGAAGCTCTGATCGTGACCGGAGTCGGCACTTTCTCGGCTGGCGGTGATCTCCCGTACTTTGCAGCACTCGGGCAAAAGCTGACGCCGGAACAGATTCACCACACGATCTACTCGCGCGTGCAGTCGATCATTCGGGCGTTGCGAGACTGCCCAATTCCGACTATCGCTGCTATTGACGGTGCCGCAATTGGTTTGGGTATGGACATCGCCCTTGCGTGCGACATGCGCCTTATCGGGCCCGACGGATTCTTGATGCAGGGGTGGGCACGTGCCGGTCTGATTACCGGCACCGGCGGAGTTTCGCTGTTGAATCGGATTGCGCCGTCACAGTTGTGGCCCATTTTGGCGAAGCAAGAGCGAATCGGCGCAGATCGAGCTGTCGAGCTTGGGCTAGGGGAGGCCGGAAGTCCGGATGCCATGACGGCGGCGTTCGAGCGAGTCGACGCTCTGGGCTATATGAGCAGGGCGGTGCTGGGCAAGTACGCGGCGCTGGGAAGATTGGCGTCGTGGCCGGTCGAGGAGAATTTCGACCGATCCGGCGAGTTTCAGGGAGAACTTTTGTGCTCGGACGACTTCCGGGCCTTGGCAGAGAAGCTGTTAGGTAAGGTCTGAACGAACGGCCACCTACGCCGGGTTTCCCAGTTGTGGTGGCCGCTCGGACGATGTCGTGTGTTTGAACCTGCGGCTAGTCCAGAATGTCACGAACGCGGATGTCTTCGCGGTCCTTGAGCAGTAAGTCACGGGCAACGACCATGTGTTTTTGCCAGTGAGCGAATGCGCCGTCGGCGTCTCTGGCGCGGAGAAGCTTGATCAGTCGTCGATCCGAACGTAGGTGCAACTTGTAGTTGGCGTCGTACTCGGCTTTTGCAGTCCGACTGCGTTCAGTCGTGACCGCCACTGTATGACGCTCACTGATCTCGTGCAGCATTCCGGCGATCAAAGCGATGGTGGCATTGCCCGAGAGTTGGCACATTCGCAGATGAAATGCGGAGGTGCTCTGCGCCAGTTTGTCGGCCGCGTAGGCAGCCGGGATGTCCTCGTCGACGATGCGTTCGAGTTCGTCGAAGTCCTCCTCGGAGCCCTCGGTGGCAAGAATCCTGGCGGCCATCGGTTCGATCGCTTCCCTGGCGACGAAAACGTCCGCAACAGTAGCTCCGGACAGTTCCAGGAGTAGCGACGCAGGACGGGCCACGACTTCGGGGCCAGGAACGCAGACGCGGGCGCCGGTCCGTGATCCACGGCGCACCTCGACGAGGCGCTCCGCTTCGAGGACACGCACAGCTTCACGCAATGTCGGGCGGCTGACAGAGAAATGCTCCATCAATTCGGCCTCGTGGGGCAGGTGGTCGCCGTCCTTGAGGTCGCCGTCGATGATCATGCGACGAAGATTCAGGGCGACCAACTCGGCCGTCTTCGGCGTCCGGATGGGACGCGACGAATCATTTCGCGTGTCGAAGATCGGCGCGAAAGCCTTGTCGGTCACAGTTACCTCCCAGTAGAAACAGCTTGTTACGCCAAGTAAACCATCTGCACAGAACCGAGTGTGCATAGATACCTGTGACTGACCCGAATTTCCGTCGAAATTCTCGTAAACCGGATTATGTGACTGTCGGCGGGGTGGGTTGGACCTGCGGAGTCCGGCGCCGTTGGGTGACTGCACAGACTGTTCTGTGTCAAAGTTAAATAAGTACTAACAGATATAGAACTAGAACGAGATTTTAGTTAGACTGGGATCGCGGTCATGATTGCCTCGGACGATGATCCGAGAGCGGCAGACGATAACTGCAGATGTCTTGTGAGAAATGGAGAGCACTTGTGACAAATGGACTCAGGGATGTTGCGATCGTCGGTGTCGGCGCAACTCCCTACTACCGACGTGGTGAGTCGGCTCCGCAAACCAATACGGAACTTGCTGGAAAGGCAATCCTGGCTGCCTGCGAGGATGCAGGAATTTCGGTCAAGGACATCGACGGCTTTGCATATTACTCCGGCGCTGGTGCGGGGTATGGCGAGACGATGGATACCGCTACATTCATGGAGACCCTTGGCATTCCGGAGGTCACCTTCTCTGCTGCGCTCACCTCCGGCGGCGGCGGTTCTGCCGGCGCGATCGGGTTGGCGCGTGCTGCGATCGTCTCCGGTGACGCCAAGGTAGTCGTCACCGTAATGGCTCTGCAGCAGGAGAAGCAGCGTCTGGGCAGTGTTTTTGCTGCTGCGGCCCCGAGCCCACTGAACTCGTTCCTGCAACCGTCAGGTTTGTCCGGTCCGGGGCACCTGATGTCCGTGATGGCGCGTCGGCACATGCACATGTATGGCACGACGCGTGACGCATTTGCCGAGATTGCTATATCGAGCCGACAGAACGCGCTCAATCGTCCGAAAGCGATGCAGCGCAAGCCGATGACCAAGGAAGACTATTTCAACGCGCGGATGATCGCGGAACCGTTGTGCCTGTTCGACTTCTGCCTCGAGACGGAAGGCGCAGTTGCCGTCATCACGATGGCGGCAGATCGAGCCAAGGATACCAAGCAGAAGCCGGTGCCTGTCGTTGCAGTTGCCCACGGTGGCACCAAGGATTGGGGACGCGCGTTCGGTTGGTTCGGCATGCCGGACGAGACATTCGCGTCTTCGGGCCACGCGCCGATCGCCAAGCGGCTGTATGCACAATCGGGCCTGACCGCTTCGGATATCGATGTGGCGTTGCTCTACGACCACTTCACCCCGATGGTGGTCATGCAACTCGAGGATTACGGCTTCTGTGCCAAGGGCGAAGGCGGGGCATTTGTCGAGAGCGGCGCAATTCGCTACGACGGCGGTTCGATTCCCGTCAATACACACGGCGGTCAGTTGTCCGAGGCATACATCATCGGCATGACACATATCAAGGAGGCGGTGGAGCAGATGCGCGGCACAGCTATCAACCAGGTCAAGGACGCGGAGTTCGCCTTGGCGACAGGCGGACCGGCGGCGCTTCCCGTGAGCGGCCTCATCTTGGGACGTGACGCATGAGTGACGTGATCGCAGGAACGATTCCCGGTGAATTGATCACCATCACGACGGACGGGGCAACTGAGCCGTTCTGGCAGGCGGCCAAGGAAGGTCGCCTGGTTGCTCTCGCGTGTGGTGACTGTGGGCATTTTCGGATGCCGCCTACGCCCTTCTGCCCGGAATGCCAGTCCACCGAGAAGTCGTGGGTAGAGCTTTCCGGCCGTGCGACGGTGTACAGCTTCGCAGTCGTGCACGGTTTCCCGGGCTTGCCGGATATCACCCTCGTTCCGGCCGTCGTGAACTTGCCGGACGCCGGTGAGGCGCGCTTGGTGACCAATGTGATCGGCATCGACCCCGCTGATGCCAAGATCGGCATGGAACTGACGGTCGACTTCGTCGAAATCGCCGACGGATGGAAGTTGCCGGTGTTCCGAGCGGTGTGATGCGCCGGATCTTAAAATTCGACTGACGGAACTCCGATGCAGGGCTGACGAATAGTCGTCCCTGCATCGCAGTTTTGCCGTTAGAGCTGTTCGTTTCGAGTATCTATGACGATTTTTCCGGTGGTGGACCGATCCCGCACCGCGGTGAGCGCGTCAGGGGTGCGGGAGAGCGGGAAGACCTCGGAAACATAGGGTTTCATCCCTTCGGCCACAAGTTCATCGATTCGCCTGTCGCCGAGGGCAACAGCTTCGGGTAGATGATCGGAGAGCGTGCGAATCTCGAAGCCGCGGAGAATGACGCCTTTGAGGAGTATCAGGTTCATGGGGATGCGCGGAATTTCGCCGTCCGCGAACCCGACGCAAACGTAGCGTCCGCCCCACCTTGTTGCTCGAATCGCCTGCTCCGCATAGGATCCGCCGACCGGATCGATCACGAGGTCCGCCCCAGCGCCGGTGATCTCCTTGATCCGGTCCTTGAGCGACTCCTCGGTATACACAATCGTTTCGCTGGCACCGAGTTCGAGGCAGACCTTTGCGCGCTCGGCACTCGATACCGCTGCGATCACCTTCGCTCCCAACCGGACTGCAATATCGACGGCGGCTGAGCCAACACCACCCGCTGCGCCGAGCACTACGACCCAGTCGCCGGCTTCGAGTCCACCAATAGTGACCAGTGAGTGGTACGCGGTGCGATAAGTGACTGCGAACGCTGCTGCGTGAATCATGTCCAGGCCCTTCGGGACTGGGCTGAGTTGGCTTGCCGGGACTGAGATTTGCTCCGCGAATGCCCCACAGAATGCTGATCCCATCACGCGATCACCCACTGCCGGCCACGAGACGTCCGGTCCGACCTGCGTTACTGTGCCGGCGAATTCGCTCCCGGCTGTGAATGGCGTCGGAACACTGACCTGATACCTGTTCTCGACGATCAGGATATCGGGGAAGTTGACTGATGCGGCTTCGATGGACACCACGACCGATCCGATTTCGGCGGTAGGGTTTTCGATGTTTTCGATCGTCAAGTTTCGAGGTTCGCCGTGGGTTGTGCAGCGGGATGCGCGCATACGTTAGCTCCGTTTTCTTCGAGGCCTTTGCTTGGGGCGCCTCATATGTTATTTTCAGAATGTCATTTCCAGAATAGCGTTCTGCATTATTCGATGGGAGGGTTGATGGATGACCGAGTCCTCAGCCCCGAAAACCGAATCTCTGACCGTCAATACCGAAGATCTGGTGATTTCCGGTGGCCGGCAGCTGCGCAGGATCGCGAAACCTCGACGCCAAGCATCGTATGACGACGAGGTTCGTGTGCTTATTCACGCCGCGCAACAGGTAATGGCAGAGAAGGGGAGAAGCGCGCAGCCGAAGGTCGCCGATATCGTCCGCGTTGCGGGAGTGTCGAATCAGGCTTTCTACAGACACTTTCGTAGTCGGGATGACGTCATCGTTGCGACGTACGAACAAGGATTGCTGGCAGTGGCCGAGTATCTCGACCACCGTATCGGAAAAGTGACAGGTAGCGAGAATCGCGTGCGCGCGTGGATCGAGGGTGTCCTCAATCAAATCGAGGACCCTGATTTGTCAGCGCTCAGTGGCAGTATTTTATGGAACGTCAATCAGATCAGTCGTGGTAGCAGTGAGATCGAGCCGATCGGGCATGCTCGCATTCTCCGATCACTCAGCTCCATTCTTCTGGCAGGCGGAATCGCCGATCCCGAGCAGTCCGCACTCCTCGTCCAGACGCTGGTCATGGGAATCACGTCGCGACACATGGAGTTCGGTCATCGTCCGACCGACAACGAACGCGAGACGCTCGTGCAGTTCTGCCTCCAAGGATTGGGCCCGCTCGACGACTGAACAGAACAAAGGACTACGAAGCATGTGGAATTTTCAGACCGATCCGGAATTTCAGCAGAAACTCGACTGGGCTGCGACGTTCGTTCGCGAGGAATGTGAGACGCTCGATCTTCTCTTTCCCCATCTGGGCCAGCCGTACAACATGGAGAACAAAGCCGCTCGAGCCATCGTCAAACCTTTGCAGGAGCAGGTCAAGGCGCAGGGCCTGTGGGCGTGCCACCTGGGTCCGGAGCTTGGCGGCCAGGGATATGGGCAGCTCAAGCTTGCACTCCTGAATGAGATCCTCGGCCGGTCGATCTGGGCTCCGACGGTGTTCGGTACCGCTGCTCCCGACACCGGCAACGCCGAGATCCTGGCAATGTTCGGAACCGTCGAGCAGAAGCGTCGCTACCTTCAGCCGCTACTCGACGGTGACATCGTCTCGTGCTTCTCGATGACCGAGCCTCAAGCCGGCGCTGACCCCAAGGAATTTGTCTGCGCGGCCCGCAAGGACGGAGACGAGTGGGTGATCAGCGGACAGAAGTGGTTCTCGTCGAATGCTCGATACGCGTCGTTCCTGATCGTCATGGCCGTCACCGACCCGGATGCTTCGCCTTACCGGCGGATGTCGATGTTCGTTGTTCCCGCAGAAACCCCGGGGATCGAGATCCTGCGCGATGTGTGTGTCATGGGGGATCGCGAAGAACTCGACGAGGGAACTCACGCGTACATCCAATACAACGACGTTCGCGTGCCTGCCGACGCGATACTCGGCGGACCGGGACAGGGCTTCGAAGTAGCTCAGGCGAGACTCGGGGGTGGCCGTGTCCACCACGCGATGCGCACTGTCGGACGAACTCAGCGGGCTTTCGACATGATGGCCGAACGTGCACTCTCGCGGACCACACAGGGTGAGAAACTATCGGAAAAGCAACTGGTGCAACAGTTTATCGCCGATTCCGCGATCGAACTCGAGCAGTTCCGACTCCTCGTGATGAAGACCGCCTGGATTATCGACAACCAGCCCCACGGCGCAGCTCGTACACACATCGCCATGTGCAAGGTCGCCATGGCGAAGATTTCCCACGACGTCCTGCATCGCGCGATTCAGGTTCACGGCTCACTTGGCGTCACCACGGAATTGCCGCTGCACGATTGGTTTACCAGTAGTTTGTCCCTGGGCTTGGCTGACGGACCTACCGAAGTTCACAAGGTGGCTGTATCAAAGGGCGTCCTCAAGGGGTACAGCCCGGCCGAGGGCTTGTTCCCGACCGAGCACATCCCGACCCGGCGAGCGGCAGCGCGTGCTCGTTATGCCGACGTCCTGAGTGAATTCGGTGTGGCGTGAACGATCTATTCTCTCTCGAAGGCAAAGTAGCGCTGGTCACTGGTGGTAGCCGAGGCCTCGGACGTGAGATGATTCTTGCCTTTGCTTACGCGGGGGCCGACGTCGTCATCACCAGCCGTAAGGCCGACGCGTGTGAGGCGCTGGCTGTAGAGGTTCGTGCGTTAGGTCGACGAGCGCTGGCAGTGGGTGCCCACGTCGGTAGCTGGAGCGACATCGATCGCCTTGTAGAGGCAGCGTACTCGGAGTTCGGCCGGGTGGACGTTCTCGTCAACAACGCCGGAATGTCGCCGCTGGCACCGTCTTCCGCGGAGACCAGCGAAGAACTGTTCGACAAGGTGATCGACGTCAACTTCAAGGGTCCTTTCCGGCTCAGTGCTCTGGTTGGGGAGCGGATGGCGGCCGGTGACGGTGGATCGATCATCAATGTCTCGTCATCCGGCGCGATCATGCCGCAGCCAGGCTTCGGTCCGTATTCCGGAGCAAAGGCAGGATTGAATGCGCTCACACAGGTATTCGCCCGAGAGTACGGACCCAAGGTTCGGGTCAACACGATCTCGGCCGGCCCGTTCCTCACTGATATCTCGAAGGCATGGCCGGAAGAAGCACGTGAGTCGACGCGCAGTTCGATCGGCCGACCTGGCAACCCGTCGGAGATCGTCACAACGGCGCTCTACCTCGCAAGCCCTGCGTCGAGTTACACGACGGCGTCGTTCGTCCGTGTAGACGGGGGACTGTACTGACTGCGTCTTCGAACTCACGGACTCTGATAGTCGGCGGTGTGGGTGACGAAGATATGTCACCCACACCGCCGTCCGTTCGAAGTGGGATGATCGGGGGCGATGAGAATATCGAACGAGCGGTCAGAGGAGAAGCTCAGTGCCAAGCGAGCCCAGCGCGGCGGGTAGGCCGAGAGATCCGGATCTGAGTGGTCGACTCATGACTGCGGCTCTCGAAGAATACACACGCACAGGTTGGGCATCATTCAGCATGCAGGGTGTCGCGCGCCGCGCCGGTGTGGGGAAGTCGGCGCTGTATCTTCGTTGGGCTACGAAGGAACTTCTGCTGGTAGACAGCTTGGAATCGGTGACCCGTCCGCTGGTGATGGATCCGAACACCGGAAGCCTGCACGGTGATCTGCTGGAGGTGGCCTCGTCGTTGCTGCAGTTCTATCTGGGGCCGGTCGGCTGGGTGACGATGCGTGTGGCGATGGACATCGCCGTGGAAGAGCCGGAGTTGCATGCGGCAGACCTGGATGCGTATCAAACCAAGGTCGTCGGGATGCATCGCGCTGCGATATCGAAGATCCTGACTTCGGCTGTTGAGCGCGGTGAGTTGAACGCGGGCGCAGACAAGCGTTCGATGGCCAGTTGCCTGTTTGGCGGCGTGGTTGTCCATTCGATGGCATTGTCGCCGAGTGAGCGTGAGCGGGCGTGCGCTGATCCACGTGCAGAAATGGAATCGATGGTTGCTTTCGTGGTGCGAGGGATCAGGCCCGAACCGAGTAGCGGTCCGGGCCCAGCCGTACTCGAATCAGGCGATGCCGATGGACTTCGTCTGCAGGAACTCCTGTAGGCCCAGACGGCCGCCTTCCTTACCCGTTCCGCTGATTCCGATTCCGCCGAACGGGCGCGTCACACCGAGGTTGACAGCGCCGTTGACGAGGACTTCACCGGTCTCGAGTTTCTCGGCGACGCGGTGAGCGCGTCGAAGATCATTGGTCTGGATGTAACCGGACAAGCCGTAGCGTGTGCTGTTGGCGATGTCGATGGCTTCTTCTTCGGTGCTGAATTTGGTGATGGCCAGGACTGGGCCGAACACTTCGGTCTGCGCCAGTTCCGATGCGGGGTCGACATCCGCGAAAATGGTGGGCTCGATGTAGTACCCGTCCGCTAGTTCGCCGCCGATGCGAGATCCGCCCGTGATCAGTCTGGCTCCGCTGGCCTTTGCACGGTCGATCATTCCGAGAATGCGGTCGAGTGCGGCCTGATTGACGACCGGACCCGAAACCGTTGTGGGGTCCAGTGGATGGCCGACTTTGATGTATCCGGCAAGCGTAGTGACACGAGCGATGACCTCGTCATAGATGGTGTCCTGTACCAGCATTCGAGTGGGAAGTGCGCAGCCCTGTCCACTGAGCGCAGCGATCGACATCATGGTGCCCTGGGTGCACGCCGCATCGAGATCAGCGTCGTCAAAGATGATGTTCGCGGACTTGCCGCCGAGTTCCAGGACTACCGGTTTCATTTCATCGGCGCAGCTGTGCAGGATTCTCCGAGCCGTGTCCGGGCCACCGGTGAACGTGATCTTCTTGACCAGGGGATGCGCGACGAGCGCGGCTCCCGCGTCGGCATTGCCAGGCAGGATATTCACAACTCCGGGCGGAATCCCTGCTGCTGCAACCAATTCTGCGAACAGTTCGCCGGTGAAAGGCGTCAGTTCGGACGGTTTGACCACGACGGTATTGCCCGCCGCGAGTGCGGCTGGGATCTTCATGGCGAGTGAAATGAGCGGGCCGTTCCACGTGATGATGACGCCGATGACGCCGTAAGGCTGATCGACGGTGTAGCTGAACTCACCGTCGTTGCCGAAGGTGGACGTGACTTCGCTCGAGATCTTGTCTGCCCAGCCCGCGTAATAGCGGGTCCATTCCACCGACTTCTCTATCAGTCCGGCTACGGTTGCGGGCGTACTTCCGTTGTCGAAAGTGCCACGGCGGACGAACTCTTCGGTGTTCTGTTCCATTAAATCGGCGAGAATGTGAAGCAGTCTCCGACGCTCGGCGGGTGCGGTTGTGCGCCACTGCGAAAATGCGGTGTGAGCGATCTGAACAGCCTCGTCGACCTCGGTGGCTCCGGCGAGCGGGATGGTCCGATCGACCTGTCCTGTCGACGGGTCGATGTGGTCATGAGTGCCGGCGGAACCGCTGGCGCGCTTCTCGCTACCGATGTGGAGATGAACTGCTGGTCGTTCGAGATCGGTTGCGAGATCTTGTGTGGTGGGGGTCATCTGGGCACCGTTCTGTCGAAAAGGGTGATGTTGTCGTGGGTCAATCGATGGGGGAGTTGTGATCTCAGCGGATCGAGAAGCCGGCGTCCACGGGTAGTGACACTCCCGTGATCCATTTCGCGCGGTCCGAGACCAGGAAGGAGATCGCATCCGAAATGTCCTCGGGCTGAAGAATTTCCACGGGCATCGCGTTCTGCATTGTGGCGAGCGCATTGGAGTCGCTGGTCGCGGCCTGCTCGAACATCTTTGCCATCGCTTCGTTCATCGTCATTCCTGACGCCACTCCGGTGGGATGGACGATGTTGACGCGGATCGAATCCTTGGCCAGTCCGGCCGCCAACTGTTTGCACAGGCCCACCAAGCCCCACTTCGACGCTGTATAGGCGAATGCGCCGGTGCTTGTTGTCGGTGTGGGACGCACTCCTGCAGTCGATCCGGTGAATATGATCGAGCCGCCGGATCCGCCTGCCTGGATGTGTGGAATCGCGGCGCGGGTGACGTTCCAGCCGCCGGTGAGGTTTGTGGCTACGACGTCTTCCCACAGTTGAGCCTCGTCATCCGGGCCGTCGCCGAGCCGGACGATGCCCGCGTTGGACAGCACGATGTCCAGACGGCCGAAGGTTGCAACGCCGTCGTCGACGGCCTTGGTTGTCTGGGCGGCGTCACGCACGTCGGCTTCGATGGCGACAATCTTCCTTCCGAGATCCTCGACCAGACGCACTGTCTCCTGCAGATCTGCTGAGTTTGCGTTGGGGTAGTCCATGGTCGCGATGTCGGCGCAGATGTCGATCGCAATGATGTCGGCACCTTCTGATGCGAGTCGCACCGCGTGGGATCTGCCCTGGCCGCGAGCTGCTCCGGTGATCAGTGCGACCTTGCCGTCGAGAGTGGTCATGAGTGTGCTCCGAGGATTCTGTGAGGTGGCTGGACATGTGAGAAGCATGTGATGCGCAACACAGTTGCGGCAATTATGGACGCTACACGACCGAAATGGACAACGCAATGACAGTTAACTAAGTGCACTCCAGCTTCTGGGGGGTGAGTGGGAGGTTGGACATAGGCGATGCTGGCCGCAAATGGGGTTTCTGGAACCCTTGTTGAAGTGGTGTAATCCCAAGTATCTTGGGATTTGATCGACGAGTCGGGCTGGCAAGTCGGCAGCGGTCACCCGGGTTGGTATCGCAGCTGCTTCATGTCGACCGTTGACGGAAAATTCCAGAGCGAAACCTAGATCGATTACTTAGTAAGATATGTATAGTGAAAGTAATTACATCGAATTCAGGAGGAACCGTGGATCTCAGTGAGCTGACCACCGTCATTGCCGAGTTGAAGGACCATGTCCTGACGATCACGCTCAATCGACCGGACCGGATGAATTCGTTCAATGACACCATGCTGTTTGAGTTCCGATCATTGTGGCGCTATGCCGACGACCACGACGACGTCCATGTGATCGTGTTGCGCGCAAACGGAGACCGGGCATTCAGTACCGGAGTTGATGTGCAGGAGGGTATTTACCTTTCAGATAACCCATTCAGCAAGAAGGATCCTGGCGTCGATCTCTCGCCGAAGCAGAACGGCTGTTGGAAACCTCTTGTGTGCGCAGTTCACGGCATGGTCGCGGGTGGTGCCTTGTACTGGCTCAACGAGGCCGACATCATCATCTCGAGTGACGATGCGCAGTTCTTCGACCCGCACGTCTCGTACGGCATGGTCGCGGCTCTCGAGCCGATCGGACTTGCGCATCGAATTCCGATTGGCGAGGTGCTCCGGATGGTATTGGTCGGATTGGACGAGCGAATGTCTGCCAAACGTGCGCTCGAAATTGGATTTGTCTCGGAAGTACTTCCGCGGGAAGAACTCTGGGATCGAGCTCAGGTGCTGGCCGAACGGATCGCCGCGAAGCCGGCAGCTGCTGTTCAAGGCAGTATCCGTGCGATCTGGGAGTCACGCGACACAGGACGGAGCCACGCCCTGGCAACAGGAATGGCCTACACGACGATCGGAAACCCAATCGGAAGGGAGCAGATCGTGCGTGCTGATGTTCCCACTCGCAAGTACGAAATCCGCTGACACGAGCCCAAATGACGTTCGAACTCTGAAAGAAGGAAGCTGACATGGATTACGGAATGAGCCCCGAACTCGAGGCCTTCCGCTCGGAGGTTCGAGCATTCGTAGAGCAGAACGCGCCCGCGATCGTGCCGAAGGCCGGTGTGCGTAGTGCTGAAGACGAGGCCGAGTTGGCCCTGATCAAGGAGTGGTGCGGAAAGCTGTTCGCAGCGGGCTATTTCGGCGGCGACTGGCCAGAGCAGTACGGCGGAAAAGGTGCAGCACATTCTGCCGAACACGATGTGGTGATCGGTGAGGAAATTGCCCGCGCTCGTGCTCCCCAGCTCGCGGGCGCCGGTTCCCTTGTGGCGCATGCACTGATCGACTTCGGTACGGACGCGCAGCGTGAGCAGTATCTTGCGGGTATTCGTTCGGGCGAGGACATCTGGTGCCAACTATTCAGTGAGCCCAGTTCGGGTTCCGACCTCGCGTCGCTTCGCACCAAGGCAATTTGCAACGAAGACGGCAGTTTCCGGGTCACCGGACAGAAAGTGTGGACCACCAACGGTCATTGGGCCAACTACGGCTACCTGCTCGCCCGAACCGATCCTGATGCGCCCAAGCACAAGGGAATCAGTGCGTTCATGGTGGACATGACGCTGCCTGGTATCGATGTTCGCCCGCTCCGTGAGATGACCGGCACCTCGGATTTCAACGAGGTCTTCCTCGATGATGTTGTGCTCCCGGCGGACGCCTTGATCGGCGAGATCAATGTGGGATGGAACATTGCAAATTCGAGCCTCGCTCACGAGCGTAGTGGTGTTGCCACGAGCACCGTCAGGCTGCGTCAAGGCGTCGAAGCATTGATGGACTTGGCCAAGAACGTTACGCGCAACGGGCGTCCGGCAATCGAGGACGGGGCAGTTCAGGAGACTCTCGGCAAGCTCACCGCTGAGGTCGAGGCACTCAGTGCTCTCGTATACGCGAATATCAGCCGCTGGTCGCGGGGGACAGAACGGGTGCAGGATGCGCCCATGGCCAAGCTGATGTTCAGTGAACTCGGAGTCGATATCGCGCGGTTCGCACTCGAATTGAGTGGTGAGGCAGGGATTCTCGTCGAAGGGGATCGTGACGCCATCGACCACGGTCGCTGGCAGGACGAGTTCCTTTACGCGCGGGCCTTCACCATTGCCGGTGGTAGCTCGGAAATCATGCGCAACATCATCTCTGAGCGGGGACTCAAGCTTCCGCGCTGATATTGCCGGGGTGGGCCGATACCAGCGATGGTGGGCTTCGTTTAACGGAGCCCACCATCGCATCTACGTCTATGCCGCCGACAGCTACTCAGCGTCCCGGTTGTGACCCACAATATTTCAGGAGTCTTCATGAGTTTGCCCGCAATTCTGCAGGATCTGCGTCTTCCTGTAGTCGCATCACCATTGTTTATCATTTCGGGACCGGATTTGGTTATCGCTCAATCTATTTCGGGCATTGTTGGAGCATTTCCCTCCCTCAATGCCCGGCCGCAGCCGGTCTTGCATGATTGGCTCACCCGCATCACGGAAGAGCTCGCCAAGCACGATGCAAATAACCCCGAGTCGCCGGCTGCTCCCTACGCGGTTAACTTGATCGTGCACAAGACAAACGATCGTCTCGCGCAGGATCTGGCAACCATCGTCGAATTTCAGGTCCCGATCGTCATCACGTCGTTGGGTGCCAGGGCGGATGTCAACGAGGCAGTCCACAGCTATGGCGGCATCGTCTTTCATGACGTGATCGACAACAAGTTCGCGAAAAAGGCTGTGGCGAAAGGTGCTGACGGCCTTATCGCTGTTGCGGCGGGCGCGGGCGGACACGCCGGCACGCAGTCGCCCTTCGCATTGATTCAGGAGATCCGCGAGTGGTTCGACGGACCGTTGCTGCTGTCAGGTTCGATTGCGCACGGTCGCTCGGTTCTGGCTGCAGTCGCTGCCGGCGCGGACCTGGCCTACATCGGTTCTGCGTTCATTGCAACCGAGGAGGCCAACGCTGAACCGAAGTACAAGCAGATGATTGTCGATTCCAGCGCGTCCGACATCGTCTACTCGAATCTGTTCACGGGAGTGCCCGGAAACTATCTGCGTGGCAGCATCGAAAGGGCCGGGCTCGATCCCGACAACCTTGCTGTTTCGGACCCGTCCGCAATGGACTTCGGTATCGGTGAGGAATCCGATTCGGCTCCGAGTTCGGAGCCGAAGCCTTGGCGTGACATCTGGGGCGCTGGGCAGGGTATCGGTGCAGTGGATGCAGTGGTTCCGGTAGCTGTGACCGTCGATCGACTCGTTCGTGAGTACGCCGAAGCGAAGGCGCGAATTTTGTAGGGAGTTCTGGCTCAGCGAATCAGCGTGATTCGCTGAGTCATCCATCCCGCAATTTCGTCCCAGAACCGGCGTCGACCGGTAGCGAAGTTATGGCAGTGATGGGAGCCGGGCAGCACGACCAAGCTGATCGCATTGCTGGCGCGGTAGTTGGCGGGTTCTGTCCAAGGATCGGGGGAGACATCACTCTCACCTAGTCCCAGAAAGCCAGGAACGTTGATCCTCTCGGCGTATTCGCGAACGAATCCCGGAGTTGTGACCTCGGATGCGGCGCGTACCGGCACTCTGGACTGGGCCGCATCGTCGGCAGCTATGACTGCACTGGGAACATCAGGGGCATGGAAGAGCGCGCGAAGAGGTCCGCGGGGGACAATCGTAGACCTCGCGCCGTCCGGTGTGCCAGTATGCGACCGAAAGATCTTCTCGCTCTGCTCGATCCGACCAGAAAGGTCCTCGGCATCGGCTGATGAATCGGTTGTCGGTGTGATATCGACTCCGTATCCCAGCAGTACGACACCGTCGTAGGTGTTGTACTCAGACTGCACGATCGTAGTGAGGCACGCGCCCATCGAGTGGCCGACGCCGAACAAAGTGACAGTGGGGAGTGGCTCGAGGTCCGTCGTCAGGGTTCCGGCCTTCAGACGTTCTGTCACCTGGCGCGCTACTTCCGCATCACCGCGGGCCAGTAGACGAAGGCCTACATTCCCCGATGTTGTGGGGTCGGAACTGTCACCGGTTGCGAGGTGATCCAGTGTGACGACAACGAAACCGCGGCGTGCCATGTGCTCGGCGAAGCTGTAATCCTCGTAGTCCGGCACCGTGAGGTGCCAATATTGCTTGTCGTAAGTGCCTCCGGCCAGGCAGAGAATTGCTCCCTCGATTGCTGTGTCGCGGTCGGGCTCGAAGACCCAGGCGCACTGCTTCAGCTCTTCGCCGGTTCCGATGGCATCGCTGACGTCGAATTCCACTTGTCGGCGGCGGATTCCGGAAGACACGGGCAGTGCAGTAGACATGAGGCTCCATTTCCCGAATATGTTGCGACGTTGAAGCATCGCAGTACGTATCGATTTCTTCTGGAACTATTGCATTGATCGAGCCATGGCTCCAGTGCGGATTTCGGCACTCGTCTGGCGCAATTAGCAATGGACAAAAGGTTTTTCGTGAGCTATTGATCGTGAGCGGTCCGGCACGCACACTGGGTCGATGGATATTGCGCAGCTTCGTTGTTTTCTGGCGGTTGCAGACGAGCTGCATTTCGGCCGTGTAGCGGTGAAACTTCACTTGAGTCCGTCTCCGGTCTGCCGCGCGGTTCGGCGGCTGCAAACTGAGCTCGGAGTCGAACTTTTCATTCGTGACCACAGGAATGTGGCGTTGACAGCTGCTGGTCGTGTTCTGCAGTCGGAAGGTGGTGAAATTCTCGGCAGATTCGACAGTCTGGGATCGCTTGTGCGAGCGGCTGGGGAGGACAAACAGCGGACGGTTGTGGTCGGTGGTACTCACATGGCACCACCTGAAATTCTGGACCGGGTAGTTGATCTCGTCCGCCAGGCAGACGAAGACGTGAAAGTGAAGGTGGTAGTTGCAGACTCTGCTGAACTGTTGACGAGGTCGGCTCGCGGCAGCGTGGACATCGCACTGGTGCACGTTCCGGTGGCCAGTCCAGGGATCGAGCACCGTGTGCTGACGACTTACCACCTGGCTGTGGCGATGCGGAGTGATGATCCACTAGCGGGCGGAACTCACGTCGAGTGGTCCGATGTGCGACAGAGAGGACTGATGGTGAGTTCGTCGACAGGGGGACCCAACGCTATGACGCTCATTCGCACCCAACTCGAAGAGCGGGGCATCGCACGTTTCGACGAGATCGACAGTGCTGACGTCGTATACCTGGCAAGCCTTGTGCGATGTGGGCGGGGTCTCATCCCAACCTTGCATCCCGAAGTCGGTGGGCCCTGGCGGGTTTTTGACGATTCCGCCTTTGTTGTGCTGCCGTTCAGGGACAACAGCCCGCAGTTTTCCGTGGCGCTCGCCTGGAGTCCGCAGCATATGACTCGGGGTCGAGCAGCAAGCCGAGCGCTCGAATCGATGCTTGGCTATTGAGATGACGAAGTGGCCGTTGCGGCCGGATGGTGATCCGGCCGCAACGGCCACGTCATTGCCGAGCTAGCGAGTTCCGTCGGTTTGCGCCGTATGTGCGCGAGCCAGTGCGAGGCCCGTGTCGCGGTCAGGTGACTCGATATCCCAAGCGCCACAGGTGCAGTGGCAGAGATATTTGCCCTCGACTGGCAGGATCGACTGCGCGTCACAGTATCCCGAGGACGCAGCCATGTCGGCGAAGAATTCCGTCGGCAAGTCGTAGAGAATGCTGTCTTCCATGAGTTGTCCTAGCTTCCGAAGTATGAGGCTCGGGTGATCAGGCGGGGGTAGGGTTCTCGGTGCCGGGGGCGGGTGGCAGAGGTGCGCCGGGGAACAGTTCGGCGAAGGTGCCGAACGTGATTCGATCACGGGTGACCTGATCAACGTTGTCGAACAGGTCGTGCAGGGTGCGCTGGGTGTGGCCGTAGGTGCCTTCCATGTGAGGGTAGTCGCTGCCCCACATGACGTTGTTGTAGCCCATACCGGTCATTGCGGCGACGGCCGACTCGTCGTGCTGGAAGGATGCGTACACCTGTGAATAGATGATCTCCTTGGGGCTGCGCTTGAGCTTGGGGCGCACCACCATCGAGTGCTGGCGGTATCCCTCTTCCATGCGGTCGGCGACAAAGGGTACCCAGGTTGCTCCGCCCTCGGAGACAAGCACTTTGAGATTCGGGTGGCGATCGAGTGCACCCGAGGCAACAAGCTTCATGACGGCACGCTGTCCACCGAAAGTGGTTTCGGTGTAGTTCAGGACCGCCCCGCCCGGTCCCTTGTACATGATTCCGGCGGCGCCGCCAGAGGACATGTCGACGGGTTCGGTGCCGATATGGAAAGCGATGACGATCCCGATGTCCTCGGCCAGGGCCCAGAAGGGTTCCCAGTCGTCCTGGTTGTAATCCTTCTGGAGCGGGTGTGGTGAGACGGGCATGAAGACCGCGCGGAAACCTAGTTCACCGCAACGCTTGAGTTCGGTGCAGGCGTCCTCAATGGACAGCGTCGACACCTGGGCTGTGGGAAGTAGGCGAGGGGAGCGTGACATGAGTTCTTCGACCGACCAGTCGTTTGATGCGCGCATTGCCTCGCGCAACACCTCCGGGGTGCGGAAGGACGACGCCCACATGCCAAGTGACGGGAAAACGAGTTCGGACCAAATGCCCTCTTCGTCTAGGTCTTTGAGGCGGAGATCGACGTTTCCGGCGCCCGGAGCGCGGCTGGCGGCGGCGTAGAACTCTTCCTGCGCGATGCTGGGCAGGCGTCGGCGGAATGCCTGTCCGTCGACGAACACTGTCTCCCACTTGCCGTCCGGGTCCTTCTCGGAGCGAGGGACAAGTTCGGCGAGGCGCTTGGGGAGTCGGGTCTGCCACAGGTCTTCGGGCTCGAGGAAATGGGAATCTCCGGAGTTGGCCCACAGTTTCGTTGCCATTCTCTGACCTCCTGGTCGTGTCGCCCCAGTTCGGGCGATCGGGTGTGGATGCGCGCTGACGACGATGCCGGACGAGAATCGGGCTGAGCACCGGACGAAAGCGGCTACAGAATCGCTTTCTAGAATCACGTTTTAGAATGCTAAAGTGATTATGGTCAGGGCGGCTCGCTAAAGTCAATACCCGGCGCCGAATGACGGAGGATGAAAATGAAAGAGCTGAAGGCCAAGCCTGGGGCTCGGACGTGGACGAGTACGACGGGTACCAAAGACCGCGTGCTCGATGCGGCGTCGGAGATCTTCGCGCGCAAGGGTTTTACCGATACGACCATGGCCGATCTCGTTGAAGCCTCGGGCGTCAGCGTCGGGAGTATTTACCACCACTTCGGTGGTAAATCCGAAGTCTTCATGGCGATTTGGAACAATCTTGTCGAACGTATGGGGCTGCATGTCGGCGAGGCGCTTGAGCAGGCCCGAGTCGAAGGTGTGACAGATCGCATCGAGTTGTTCGAAGTCAGTACCCGTGCATACCTTGAATCGATCTGGCAGAACCAGTCGCGCGCTCGGGTTGTCGCGATGGGGGACACGCCGCCCGGATTCGATGCTGTACGACGCGGTAGCGCGAGGCGTGGCGGTGGGAACGACATCGAACTTCTCGGATTGAGTTCTGGTCGTCGTGAGCATCTGTTCGGTGACTTCCATATGGCTATCCGTGCCGAAGCTGCCCGTGCGGTACTCGGATGTCGTACGCCGGAGGCGACGGAATCCGTCATCGAGGACACGCTTCGGGTTATTCGTCGGCTCGATCCGCGAGAGTTCGAGTTCGAGGTCGAGTTGTCACAATAACTGTTGAACCACGTAAGGCCGATCCGACTTTGGGTTCGGATCGGCCTTACGTGTCGAGGTGAGGATCAGGCAGAGATGAGGCGTCGGCGGTGCCAGCTGACCGAGCCGTTGAGTAGCTCATCGACTTTGATCCGGCGGATCAGCAGGTGAAGATCATGTTCCCAGGTGAAGCCGATTCCGCCGTGCACCTGGAGTGCCGTCTGTGCGACCGTGCTGGTTGACTCGCCCGCGTATGCGGCTGCCGCTGATACTGCAGCGCTGCGACGCTCCCGGGAGCTTTTGTCCAATGCGACCGCGCCGGCCCACAGGCTTGCGCGGGAGGCCTCGACCATCAGTGCCATGTCGGCCAAATGATGTTTGACGGCCTGGAAGCTGCCGATGGGGCGATCGAACTGGGTGCGTTGCTTCGCGTACTCCACCGAGAGATCAAGAAGCTTCTGCGCTGCTCCGAGTGCATCCATCTTCCGGTAGAGGGCCAGTGCGTCCGAGATGCGTGCGAGAGTCCCTTCCGGAACCAGAGTCCAGTGCTCGGCGGAGAGCGTTACGTCGAATTCCAGCGTTGACCAGGTTCGAGTCAGATCCAGAGTTTCCAGATTGCGCACCGAAACTGAGGACTGACCAGGTGTCAGCAGAGCGATAATCTCCCGACCGTCGGCATTCTGTCCGGCGACGAGATACCCGGTCGCGTCGAAAAGTCCTACGCTCGGGGCTGACGATCCAATGAGATTCAGGGTCGAGCCGTTGATATCTACACGGAACGGGATGCCGTCGTTGGATGCTGTCGCGATCGCGATGATGTCTTCGCCACTGGCTGCATCCACCGCTTTTGCGGACAGCGGGTGATCGAGTTTTTCCAATTCTGCTGCGGTCAAGGCGAGTTCCGCGAGGGGGAGTGCGCTGCCGGCGCGGCCGTGCTCCTCCACGAGTACTGCCAGATCGACGTGTGTTCCGCCCATTTCCTCGGTCATGAGGCCGAGTAGGCCGGATTCGATTGCATGGTTGACAGTCGCAGGGTCGATGACCTCGGGTCCGTCGTCGATGGACTTTCGGCGACGGGCGATCGGATCGTGCTTGGTCAGCCATGCCCGCTCGCTTGCTGCGAGTTCGTCCTGTTCGGCACTGAGTGCGAAATCCATGAGCAGTCCCTCCTCTTGATTGTTGACCTAGTTAACCATGTGATCTATCTTCTGAATAGAGCATACGACAACCCGCCGGCGACGTGTCGAGCGTAAACATCGCCAGTGCCACAGGAGTGGAGAGACTTAACATGACAAGCATCAACGATGCTCTGACCAAGCTCTGGTCGGCAGACGACGCCGCCCGAATGATTCAACAGGGCAACGATTGGTATTCGTGGGGCCAGGTTCGGGAACTGTCCGAGCGAATCGATCAGGAACTGACGAGGCTCGGATGTGGTGCAGGCAGTCGCATCGGCGTAGTACTCGACAATCGGATGGAGTCCATCGCGGCTCTCATCGCGATTCTTCGTCATGGACGAACCATCATCACGCTCAATCCGATGCAGCCGACCGCACGATTGACTGCGGATATGGTCGGCGCTCTGCCCGACGCAGTTCTCGCCGGTGCAGCAGCGTGGCAGGAGAGCGTGTTTATCGAGGCCACCGTCGACCACGGGATTCTCGGCCTTGCTGTAGACGGCCAAGATGTTGCTGTCGCCAACGGACTCGATGTTGCGACTATTCGCACAACGGACGAGCAGATAGCAGCCAAGGTTGCCGTCGAGATGTTCACGTCCGGAACTACCGGACCGCCCAAGCGAATTCCGTTGACATGGCGCCAGCTCGAAGCCGCGCTCACCGCCGTCCATAGTCACACCGGTGCAGCCGGTCCTGACGACAGGGTTCAGTTTTCCGGTCGAGTTGCTCTTGTGACCTTGCCGATCGTGCATATCGGTGGCCTGTGGGGAGTCCTGCAGAACCTCGCAGAGGCGCGTCCGTTTGTGATGCTGCCTCGATTCACGGTCGACGGCTGGGTGTCGGCGGTGCGGGAGCACAAGCCCAAGGTCGCAGGGTTGCCGCCGGCAGCCATGCGAGGCGTCATGAGCGCAGACGTTCCGGTCTCGGACCTCGCGAGCCTGCGAGCGATTACCGCCGGAACAACGTTCGTCGATCCGGATCTCGCTGACGAATTCATGGCGAAGTACGGAGTGCCGGTCCTGATCATGTACGGGGCCACCGAATTCTCCGGTGCCATCGCCGGTTGGACCAAGCCGCTGCACGCCCAGTGGTGGAACAAGAAGCGAGGCAGCGTCGGCCGGCCGTTCCCCGGCGTAACTCTCCGTGCTGTCGCAGAGGATGGCACCGTCCTCCCCGGAGGATCGTCCGGTCGACTGGAAGTCAGTTCGAGCCAAACCGGCACCGGAACGGACGACTGGGTGCGAACATCCGATCTCGGTCACATTGACGAAGATGATTTTGTCTACATTGACGGGCGAGCAGACGATGCGATTGTCCGAGGCGGATTCAAGGTACACCCCGAAACCGTCGCTAACGCACTGCGTGCGCACGGTGCGGTGCTCGACGCCACTGTGTATGGCAGGCACGACGAACGGCTGGGCAAGGTGCCGGTTGCCGTCGTCGAACTTGTGCCGGGTGCGACGGCAGCGACGGAAGACGAGTTCAAGACCTTCTGCCGAGATCAGTTGACCGCCTATGAGATTCCGGTAAACATTTACACAGTTGCGGAACTGCCGCGCAGTGTCTCGTTGAAGGTAGATCGTCGCCGTCTGCTCGAGCTGGTCGCAGAGATCGAAAACCAGGCGGAACCTGCCGCCGCAACCGGGAAGTGAGCCACTATGCAGCGTGAGATCTTCGAATCCGAACACGATCAGTATCGCGATTCGGTTCGAGAATTCCTGGCCCGCTACGCAACTCCGTTTCAGGAGCAGTGGGACAAGGACGGTATTATCGACAAGCAGCTTTACGTCGACGCAGCCAAGTTCGGTCTGATCGGATTCTCGGTTCCGGAGGAGTTCGGCGGCGGGGGAATGTCGGATGACTTCCGCTACAATGCGATTGTCGCCGAGGAGCTGGCACGCGCGTCGTCAGGTGGTCCAGCGTTCACCTTGCAGAACGATGTGCTCGGGCCGTACATGCTCAATCTGACAAATGACGAGCAGAAGGCGCGTTGGCTGCCCGCCTTCGCGCGGGGTGAATTGGTTGCTGCGGTTGCGATGACGGAGCCGGGCGCCGGCAGCGATCTCCAGGGTATCCGAACCTCGGCACGCCGCGACGGTGATGATTGGATCCTTAACGGCGCCAAAACATTTATCTCCTCCGGTATCCACGCCGATCTGGTCATCGTGGTCGCGCGCACCGATCCGAATGCAAAGGGAAGCGAGGCGTTCACTCTGCTCGCGGTCGAGCGTGGCATGGCCGGCTTCACCCGCGGCCGTAACCTCGAGAAGTTAGGGCAGCACTCGCAGGACACTGCCGAACTCAACTTCGAGGATGTGCGTGTTCCCGCTGCGAACGTGGTCGGTGAGGTCGGGCGTGGATTCATCCACCTCATGCAGAACCTGCCGATGGAACGACTGTCGATTGCCGTCACCGCTGTCGCGTCGTGCCGGAGTCTGCTCGATATGACTCTCGAATATGTCAAGACACGCAAGGCATTCGGAACTCCGATCGGATCGTTCCAGGCCAACAAGTTCGAGCTGGCCACACTCGAAACCGAGGTGGATCTGGCGCAGGTCTACGTCGATCGCTGTATCACCTTACTCAACGTCGGCAAGCTGGACGGGACTGACGCAGCCAAGGCGAAGTGGTGGACCACGGAACTTCAGCAACGCCTCATCTACGCGTGCCAGCAGATGCACGGCGGGTACGGCTTCATGATGGAGTACCCGATTGCCAAGGCGTACGCCGACGCTCGCATCCAGACCATCTACGGCGGCTCGACCCAGATCATGAAGGAAATCATCGGCCGCTCGCTCGGCCTCTAGCCTCACAGCCCTCAGTTCACGCAAGTCTCACAGACTCCAGAAGGAGAAATCTCATGGGTGCAGTAATTGTTGAAGCAGTTCGGACCCCGGTCGGCAAGAAGAACGGTGGACTCTCCGGAATCCACCCCGCCGATCTGTCCGCAGTAGTTCTCAATGAATTGGTCAAGCGCGCCGGAATCGATCCCGAGCTGATCGACGACGTCATCTGGGGTTGCGTCGGCCAGGTTGGCGAGCAGACACACGACATCGCACGTACGGCTGTGCTCGCCGCAGGTTGGCCCGAATCGGTTCCCGGTGTGACAGTGGACCGACAGTGTGGTTCTTCGCAGCAGACGCTGAACTTCGCCGTAGCAGGCGTCATCGCCGGACACTACGACGCCGTAATCGCCGGTGGCGTCGAGTCGATGTCGCGTATCACGATGGGCACCACCACTGCTGTCGGCGGTAGCCCTCTGAGCCCGAAGTTCATGGAGCGCTACGAGACCGCACCTAACCAGGGTGTCGGCGCCGAGATGATGGCCGAGAAGTGGTCCATCTCTCGTACCGAGGTCGATGCATTCTCCGCTCGCTCACATGAGCGCGCTGCTGCTGCACAGGACGCGGGCTTGTTCGACGCGCAGATCGTGCCCGTCACGACGCCCGACGGCACCGTGATTTCCAAGGACGAGGGAATTCGCCGCGGCACCACCGTCGAGAAGCTTGCCGGACTGAAGGCGGTCTTCAAGGAGGACGGGGTGATTCACGCCGGTAACGCATCGCAGATCTCCGACGGCGCCGCCGCGCTGCTTATCGTCAGTGACGAGTTCGCAGCGAAGCACGGACTCACCCCGATCGCTCGGATCCACACCGCCGTGGTGACCGGTGCCGATCCCGTGATGATGCTCGGCGCTCCCATCCCGGCGACAGCCAAGGCCCTCGAGAAGTCGGGTCTGACCGTCGACCAGATCGGTGTCTTCGAGGTCAACGAGGCATTTGCTCCCGTGCCGATGGCATGGCAGAAGGAAATCGGCGCGACTGACGAGGTTCTGAACCCGAACGGCGGCGCAATCGCGCTCGGCCATCCGCTCGGTGGATCGGGTGCCCGCATCCTGACCGACATGATTTACCACATGCGCCGCAATGACATTCAGTATGGCCTGCAGACCATGTGCGAAGGTGGCGGGCAGGCCAACGCCACGATCCTCGAGTTGGTGAAGTGATGACTTCGTCGACAGTTACTCAGGATGGCACGCTCGTCGAGCGCAGGGGCAACGTTCTTGTTGTCACGATCAACCGTCCGGACGCACGCAACGCCGTCAACGCCGCAGTCAGTATCGGAGTGGGTGGCGCGCTGGTCGAGGCCGAGAAGAATCCCGAAATCCGTGCCGTCGTCATTACCGGAGCCGGGGACAAGTCCTTCTGTGCCGGGGCTGATCTCAAAGCGATCTCGCGCGGCGAAGGGCTGCACGCACCAGGCAACGAGCACTGGGGCTTTGCAGGGTTCGTCAATCACTTCATCAGCAAGCCGGTTATTGCGGCCGTCAACGGCACCGCACTCGGTGGTGGCACCGAGCTGGCACTGGCCGCTGACTTGATCGTTGCGAGCGAAAGCGCGAGCTTCGGTCTCCCCGAGGTCAAGCGCGGGCTGATCGCCGGCGCCGGCGGAGTGTTCCGTCTGCCGGCGCAGATTCCTCAGCGCCTGGCGATGGAGATGATCTTCACCGGTGACCCGATCTCGGCAGCCCGAGCGCTCGAATTCGGACTGATCAACGAGGTTGTCGCCGACGGTACCGTCGTGGAAGCGGCTGTTGCTCTAGCCGAGCGTATTTCGGTCAACGCTCCGCTGTCTGTGCAGGCCAGCAAGCGACTCGCGTATGGCGTGTTCGGTGGAGTTCGTGTCGATGAGACCGAGAAGTGGAACCTTTCCGCTACGGAGTGGGACGGTCTGATGGACAGCGAAGATGCCAAGGAAGGACCGCTGGCCTTCGCAGAGAAGCGCGCACCGGTCTGGAAGGCGCGCTGACCGAAAGCGCAAGTCCCCTCGGGTAATCAAGAACCCCGCCCTGCCTTTCGAGGTGGGGCGGAGTTTCTTTTTCGAGCGGGTTGGGCGTAGCAAGAACAAGAGCGCAGGTGCCGTGGGGCGCCTGCGCTCTTGTTGTGAACCGTGCTCTGGGATTAGACGGGTGTCTTGGCTTCCGAGCCGCCGAGATAAGCCCGTTCGATCCGCTCCGGTTCAGCCGCGAGTTCGCCGGCGGGACCGCGCAGCACCTCGACGCCGTGAGCCAGAACGATTGCGGTGTCCGCAATTTCGAGTGCCAACCGGACATGCTGCTCGACGAGTATGACAGCGGCACCTGTGTCGTCGGCAACCTTACGGATAACGGGAAGCAGCGCCTCGACGATGACGGGTGCCAGCCCCATACTCAGTTCGTCGATCAGCAAGACCTTGGGATCCTGCATCAGTGCGCGTCCGACTGCGAGCATCTGTTGCTCACCGCCCGACAGCATCCCTGAGCTCACCTTCATGCGTTCGCCGAGTGCCGGGAAGTATCCGAGAACGTCGGCAACCGTGGTGCCGCCCCGGCGGCCCGCCAGTTCCAGGTTCTCTTTGACAGTCAGGCCGGTGAACAATGCTCGATCGTCGGGAACAAGAACCAACCCGGCGCGAGAGGATGCCCGAGCCTGTCCAGGTTTGACTGCGACGCCGGCGATGGTGACATTGCCGCCGAGGCTGGGGATCAATCCTGTCATTGTCATCAACAGTGTTGTCTTGCCGGCACCGTTGGGGCCGAGCAGCGAGAGGACCTCTCCGGGTTGTAATTCGAGATCAAAATCCCGGACACAGGGCCTGCCCTTGGAGTAACCGGCGGCCAGTCCTGAGCATTCGATTACGGCACTCATACGGTTGCCTCCGTCGCAGCATGGGTGGTGCCGAGGTACGCGCGCACCACATCCGGATTAGTGGAGATCTCTGCCGGCGGACCGGAAGCGATGGTGCGGCCGAGGTCGAGAACGATGATCCGATCACAAACCTCGAGTACCAGTTCCATGTCGTGGTCAACCATCAATACGGTGACCCCGGCATCACGAACGGCTCGCAAACGCTCACCGAGCCAATGGCTTTCGGTGCTGTCGAGACCGGCAGCAGGTTCGTCGAGCAGAACGATCTTCGGTCGGCCGGCTAGTGCGCGAGCGACTGAAACCAGCTGGCGTTGTCCCTGGGACAGTTCGCTGACGGAACGATCGGCGACTTCGGTCAGTTGCAGCACGCCGAACAGTGAGTCGATGTCGGAATCGGTGGGGGAGTCGGCATCGTTCTGCCGTCCGACGGCTGCGGCGGTTCCGACTTCGACGTTCTCGCGGACGGTGAGATCGTCGTACAGTTCGATTCCCTGGAAGGTGCGTCCGAGTCCCATCTTGCTTCGGAGATGCGGCTTCAAACCATCGACGCGAGTATCCCCGAGTGTGACAGTTCCGGTCGAGTCTGCGAAACCACTGATCGCGTCGATACAGGTGGTTTTGCCGGCTCCGTTGGGTCCGATCAGTCCGACGATTTCGCCGGCATGGACATCGAATGTGACGTCGTCGAGAGCAACAACTCCGCCGTAGCATACTCCGATTCCCTTGGTAGAGAGAAGGACTTCGCCGTGTGTTTTCCGAACAACTCGTTCATTGGCTTCGGCGATTACTTCCGGGGTAGCCGGGGTCGGTGTAGCTGTAGTCTGGGCGTCGTTCGGACGGATCCGAGCGATGAGTTTCCGGACGCGCGCAGAATGTTCATGTAGATGTCCGGCCAGACCCTCGGGGTATTGGATGATGGTGAGGATCAAGAAGGCACCGCTGAGCATCGCGTAGTAACTGCCCAGGTGCAGGAACCGGTCCATGACGATGAACAGGATTCCACCGGCCCCGATAATTCCCGCGAGAATACCGCCGGAGACACAGGTGATGCCCGCGATGTACACGATTGCGAACAGTCCGATACCAGCCAGAGCCGAATACGATTCGGCGGTGGCCAACGTCTGCTGGTATCCCATTAGTGTGCCGCCGATTCCGGCGATGAAGGATCCGATCGCAAACGCCTTGATCTTGGTACGCGAAACGTCGATACCGGAAGCGGCAGCGGAGCGTTCATTGGCGCGCACCGCGAGCATCGAGGCGCCGAGTCGGCTGGTGCGTAGTTTCGCCACTCCGATCGCGGTACCGGTCAGGACCACGAGGCAGAGAATTCCGAAGGGAATTCGCGGGTACTCGGTTCCGGCACCGATGCCGAGATCGAGCCCGAACAGGCTCGGGGGATCGATCGGCGCGCCGGTCAGGCCGCCGTTGAGGTTGGAATTGCGGAACCAGAACACCTCGAGGAATACAGCCAAAGCCAATGTCACCACGGTGACAGGAAGGCCGCGGATGCGAAGTGCCGGAAGTCCGACCACCACGCCGATCACCATGGCGACAAGTGCTGCGAGGATCGGAGCGATGGGGAATGGGATCCCCAAGTCGTTACCGAGACGGGTGAGCGTGAAGGCGCCCACACCTGCGAGCGTCAGTTGGGCAAGCGAGATCTGACCGGCAAAACCTGTGACCACAACCTGCGAGAGCGCCACCACTGCGAGGATGAGCGACGTGACGATCGCCGCGCGGTAGCTTCCGGTGGTGAATAGGAGTCCGGCAAGAGCGATGATCACGGAGATGAGAGTCGGGACGAGAAGCCCCTTCGGGCGGGGTGCCCGCCCCAAAGTCTGCTGAATGATGGCGCCGCGCGAGGGCAGTGGCTTTCCTCGAAACACGAGGAAGATCAAAATCATCACGAGCGGAACCAGTTCCGCCATTCCCGACTGTGGGAACCAGCTCACCGTGCTCTGCAGATGCGTCATTTCCGATTGCAACATGCCGATGCCGAGGCCGGCTACGACGGTCGCGCCCAACATGCTGAAGTTGCCCACGAGAGCTGCCGCCAGCGCCGGGACGATGAACAGGGTGTACGAAACGGGGATCAGGGGAACGATCGGTGCGATCAGGATTCCGCTGAGGCCGGCGACGACGGTGCTCAACGCCCAGTTGCCGAACGCAATTCGCTCGGGGGAGAGGCCGGTGACAAGTGCGCCCTTCTCCGATTCCGCAGCCGCCCGGGTAGCCAATCCGAACTTTGTCCAGCGGAAGGAAAGCGTGATCGCGAGGGCCAGAAGCAGGATGATGGCCGCGAACCACAAGCGGTCCACCGGGATTCGAGCGTCTCCGATCGTGATGACGCCGGCCGGGAGGATCGCCTTCACCGAGACCGGGGTGGTTCCCACTCTCAGTGCGAGCAAGGCCTGCACGAAGAGCATGACGCCGATTGACGCCACAGCCTTCGCGACGGGTGGCGCCGTGCGCAGTGCGCGGAACACAACGGCGTAGATCAGGACGCCCAGGAGCGCCGCGATGACCAGTGAGATGGCCATCGCGGGCACCAGGCCTATCGGGCCACCCAAGTCAATTGTCTTGGGTAGGCCGGGAATGGGGTTGAGCAACTCACCTTTGCGTAAGAACCCGTAGGTATACGCGACGTAGAGCGCTACCGCGCCGGTGCTGAAATTGACGACTCCGGAGCTTCGGAATGTCATGACCAGGGCCAGGCCTAGCGCCGCGTAGACGGCACCGTTACCCAAACCCAGAGCCAGGAAAACTATGTGGTCGGTCATGGCGACTCCTCGGTCTCATTGCCATAGCGCGATAGCATGACTACTTCCTGAAATCTGTTGTCGTGTGGTGGTGCTGAGGTATTTACCGAACCGGATTATGTGGCCCGGTTACTTGACCAGCTGGGGGTCGACAGGCTTTCCGTCCTTCATGGTCGCTGTCATAGTTCCGGAGCTGCACACGGCCGGCATACCGGTCACGGCTGTGCCGTCGCAGGTGAAGGACATGCCGTGGCCGGCAGGCAGCGGTACATCTTTTGCGGCCTCGAGTGCAGTGATGATTGCAGCCGGAGTGGGTTCACCGGTCAAGCCGGCAGCGGCACGAATGAGGGAGAGTGTCGACTGGTACCCGACGACGGTGTAGCCGCCGATGTCGGTGGACGGCGAGTACTTTTTCATGACCGAGCGGTAGAGAACAGCTTCGGGATCGTTGGACTCGCTGTCGGATGTCGTGAAGAGGAGCGATCCTTCCACAGCGTCACCGGCAGCTTCGATTGTCGAGGGATCGATGCATGGCTGAATAATCATTCTCTTCTGGTCAGCGCCAACTGTGCTGAACGCCTTGAGTACCGAGGTGCACATGGTGGCATCTCCGACGATGGCGACCGCGTCGACGCCGCCGGAGACGCCGGAACTGACCTGCGGAGTTGCATCAGGTGTGCCCTTGGGGATGGGGACGATCTGAAGTTCGACACCGGCGGCCTTGAATGCCGGCTCACCCATTGCCTTGGTGCCGGCGACTACGGAACCGTTGTCGGTGACGAAGGCCGTGACTTTCTTGAGGTTGTTCGCCTTGGAGTAAGCAGCCATGGACTTGAGTGTTCCGGGGAACCCTCCGGTGAGTACAAACGAGTTCGGCGTCGTCAGCTCTGCGGGGCCCGAGCCCGAGACGCTCATGATCGGGATACCTGCGCCGGTCACGATGGGAACTATCGCTTCGCCCTGTGAGGTGGTGGGCACGATTACAGCGGCTACGCCCTGCTCGACCATCTGGTTGGCGCAATCGCGTGCGGACGCGGGGTCTTCCTGGTTCTTGCAGCTGACCATCGTGATCGGGTGCCCGGCGATACCACCGAGATTTGCGTTGGCGTACTTGACGACGGCCTCCGCGGCTTCGCGGTTACCGGGCTGCGAGATGGCGGGGCCACCCTCGGGATTGATCAGACCGATCTTGATCGGGGTACCGGTTGCCGGATTGTCAGGGAAGGCGCTCGAGGGTGCTTCGACAGAGTCGCTGGAAGCAGTATCCGTGCTGTCGCTGCTGCATGCGGTTGCGAGCCCGACGACCGGAACCATGGCCATCAGTGCAACGGCGGCTAGTCGGCTTCGACGGATTGTGCGGGGAGTTGATCGAGAAAACGTCATGGACTTCCTCTGTTTCAGAATATGTGAACAGGCGCACGATTGACCCGTTCCGCGATTGCGGTGACCTGTATCACAGCAGGGCGGGCACGATAAACCTAAGCGCACTGGCTACTTCTGTCAACAAGGTATCGAAGTTAACTAAGTGCAGGCGCTAAATGAGCTATTGGCGGGCATCAATTGCTTGAAGTAGGTTACATAGTGCACTATGTTAGATATCAAGGAATTGGTATGAGTAACAGGAATTCCCGTACCGACGTATCTCGCACACGCCGAGCTAACGATGTAGGAGTGCACGATGTTGAAGACAAGATTCACCGAGGAGTTCGGTGTCGAGCATCCCGTCGTTCAAGGTGGAATGATGTGGGTCGGCCGAGCAGAGTTGGCCGCCGCGGTGTCCGAGGCCGGTGGCTTGGGCATCATCACGGCGCTGACGCAGCCGACGCCGGAGGATCTGAGGGTCGAGATTGCGAAGGCGCGGGCGTTGACGGACAAGCCGATCGGTGTGAATTTGACTCTGACCCTGTCGATCAACCAGCCTCCGTACGAGCAGTACCGCCAGGCGATTATCGACTCCGGTGTCATGATCGTGGAGACGGCCGGTTCCAATCCGGCTGTGCATGTCGAGCATTTCAAAGAGCACGGCATCAAAGTGATCCACAAGTGCACGAGTGTTCGTCATGCGCTCAAGGCGCAGTCCCTCGGTGTCGACGCGGTCAGTATCGACGGTTTCGAGTGTGCGGGTCATCCCGGTGAGGACGACGTTCCGGGTTTGGTGTTGATTCCGGCTGCTGCTGATGCGTTGTCGATTCCGTTCATCGCTTCGGGTGGGTTTGCCGACGGTCGCGGGCTGGCGGCGGCGTTGGCGTTGGGTGCGCAGGGCATCAACATGGGTACTCGGTTCATGTGCACCGAGGAGTCGCCGATTCATCAGAAGATCAAGGAACAGATTGTTGGTGCGTCGGAGTTGGATACGCAGCTCATTTTCCGTCAGTTGCGGAACACGATGCGCGCGTCGAAGAACTCCGTTAGCGAAGAGGTTGTCGAGATCCTCGGCAAGGGTGGACGATTCAGGGACGTTCAGGAACTCGTGGCCGGTACCCGTGGCCGCAAGGTGTACGAGAACGGTGATTCGGAGGCCGGCATCTGGACTGTCGGGATGGTCCAAGGTTTGATTCGAGACATCCCGGGTGCTGGAGAATTGGTCACCAGGATCGTCTCCGACGCCGAAGCGATCATCCGGTCGCTGAACTCGGTGCTGGTAGACCCTGTTCCGGCATCCTGACATAACAACCGTGTGGGTCGAACCAATGACCATTTGCGATCCAGGTCTCGAGCCGACGAGTTTAACTGACACGTCCGCGCGCCTGGTGGTTTTCCGGGGATTCGACGAGGTTCTATTGGCCGGCAGCGAATGGGGTGAAATCGGCGATCCGGTTGTGCTCTTGCTACACGGTCAAAGCTCTACCCGTCACTCGTGGCAGCTGGTCGGTCCGGGATTGACGCAGTCCGGGTTTCGCGTTATTGCGTTGGATGCCCGCGGGCACGGAGACAGTGGGTGGGCGCCTGAGAATGGCAACTATCGCATGGAGACCCTCGCGGCTGACGTAAGGCGGGCAGTTTTGCAACTCGACGACAAGGTTGCGCTGATCGGTGCCGGTCTCGGCGGTACAACTGGAAACATGGTTGCGCAGGAGATGGGTCCGTCCTGGATTCGCAGCGTGACGGTCGCGGACCCGATCTGTACCACGCCGCACATGATGGCAACGATGCTTTTGTCCGTGTAGTACTCGAATTCCTAAGAGTAAGTAGGTATTAACGATGGCTGAGAACAATACCGAGGCGCGGACGGCGGCAGACGCCGAGCCGGATGCCGAGCCGACCGTACTCGTTCGCAAAGACGGGCACGTCACGATTCTCACGCTGAACCGTCCGGATCGACGGAACGCGTTCAATCGCGACATGCGAAAGTCGATCAAGAAGCAGTTGTGGATCGCCGACGCGGACGACGATGTGCGCGTTGTGGTCATCACGGGCGCCGGCAGCGCGTTTTCGTCCGGAGTCGATCTACCCGAGGCGCTGACGGGCCCGCCGCCGCGCACTGAGGGAAGTACTCCCGGCCAGGTGTTGCGAGCGATCACCAAACCCGTCATTGCCGCGGTCAACGGGCCTTGCTACACCGGGGCGTTCGAGTTCGCAGTCAACTGTTCATTCATCATTGCTTCCGAGAACGCTGTTTTTGCCGATACTCATGCGTCGATCGGTCTTCTGAACGGTTGGGGTGGCAGCGCAATGCTTCCCCGCGTCGTCGGACTGCCCGCTGCTATCCAGATCATTCTCAGCGGCGATCCGATCAACGCGGAGACCGCGCTGCGAATTGGACTCGCCAATGAGATGGTTCCGCACGACGACCTTCTGACGCGCACTCTCGAGATTGCGCATTCGATTTCGGCCAGTCACCCGGGTGCCGTCCGGCGCATGCTGCGACTGCTGAAGGAAGGCGCCGGTGCATCCGTAGCTCATGCGCTCGGGCTGGAGGCAGAGGCATCGGCAACGATGCGTCCCGACGGCAAGGACATCGGGGCGCGTTTCGACAAGCGCCCCGGCAAGTCGGAGTGAAGACGTGAGTGGGACGGCTGATGAAGAACTCCTGGCTCCGCCATTGTCAGAACTGCTCAGCTTGGAGCGAATCGACACTGGGTTGTATCGCGGCGGCCGCGGGCATCTCACAGAGGGTGCGCTGTACGGCGGTCAGGTACTAGGTCAGGCGCTGATGGCCTGCGGTGCCACTGTCAATCCGGATCGAACGCCGCATTCGCTGCACGCCTACTTCTTGCGTCGGGGGGATGCTAGCCGTCCGGTGGTGTACCGCGTGGAGAACGATCGCGACGGTGGTTCGTACTCCTCACGTCGAGTAGTTGCGATCCAGAACGGAGAAGTTGTACTCAGTATGTCGGCTTCGTTCCGGTTGCGTGTCGGTGGGGAATCCTACGTTCAGGTTCCTGAACCCGAGAAGGCCAAACCGATCCACGCCGATCCCGCGGTGTCACTGGAAGTGCTCGTGCAGAAGTGGCCGTCTGCGCAGGAGTTCTTTCCGCGTGAGTTCTGGGTTCGACCGAATGTTCCACTTCCGGAAGATTCATCGTTGATGTACGCGGCAGCGATTGCGTATATGTCAGATTTTTCGACCGGACTGGATCGGCGCCACGAGGGAAAGACATTGGGGCCCAGTCTCGATCACACACTCTGGTTTCACAGTGAGGCAAACTGGAGAGATTGGTTGATCGTCGAACATGCCCCGGGAATCGTCCGTGGTTCGCGCGGATGGTACTCGGGGACGATCCGCAACGGAAGTGGTGAGGTTGTAGCCAGCCTTGCGCAGGAAATGGTCTACCGCGAACCTCGGTGAACTCGTATCTCAGCAGGAGAATTACATGATCGAGATCAGTTCTCTCATCGCACTCAATTCGGGAGTCATGGCAGGAGATCGCTCGCATCCAACAGAAATGAGCCCCGCGGATATCGCGACAAACGCGGTTCGTCGGCTCGCCGAGGCAGTTGTCCGGACAGCAAGTCATCCGCGGGCAGCGGACATGGCGGAGCGCGTGAATATCCTTGCCGACGAACTCGACTCGCGAGCGCCCTCGCCTGCCGAGCGAGTTGAAACCATGTGGGATCCGGCTGGGGGCGTCCCCAAACACAGTCCGGTTGCCGGGATCAGGAATGCGGTAGCTCAACCGCTCGTCTTGCGATACGTGCCGGACGGTGGGGTCGAAGGCCGACTCAATTTCGGTGTACTTCACCAAGGTCCACCCGGCTGTCTGCACGGCGGCGTCGCCGCGCTGGTGCTCGACGTCGCGCTTGCTTCCGCGAACGCACGTGCTGGTTTTCCCGGGGTGACCGCGTCCATGAAGATTCGGTACCTGCAGCCAACCCCGCTGTACCGCGAATTGACTGTTGTTGCTGCGCATATCGATCGAGATGGTCGAAAGGTGCGTGCCTGGGCGGAAATTCGCCTTGACGGTGAGGTATGCGTGCGCGCCGAAGGACTGTTCGTCACCGCAAGAGAGGGGATTGCAAGTGGTCGATGACGGGAACGAAGCGGGTACAGAGGTCGCGGAACTTGCTGCGGCAGTGCGAAGGCTGGTCGATCTGATGCTGAGGGTGGAGGAGAATGATCCTTCGTTAATCGATGTGATTTCGGAGCTGGACGCGATGTCTGCAGAACTCGAGTCAGCTCAGGGAGCCGTGGACCCCTTTGAGAATGCGCGCGCCGGCAAGTGGTTCTTCCCGCGGCACGATCCAGTGTCCGGTGTCGAGAATGCGCTGGCTCCACCCATCGAGATGGAGTTCGACGAGGACGGGGCGGCTCGAGCGTCGGCGACATTCGGGCTCCCGTATCAGGGTCCTAAAGGCTTTGTGCATGGCGGAATCTCAGCAATGGTTCTCGACCACGTGTTGAGTGTGGCCGATGTTTCTCCGGACCAGCCTTTGGTGACTGCCGAACTGTCGTTCCGATACGAGAGTCCGCTTCCGTTGTTCGAGAGAGCTGAGGTGACTGCACACCGCGTTTCCGTGGACGGCCGAAAGGTGAGAGTTGCCGGAGACATTCGAGTCAATGATCGGATCGCAGTGTCGGCTGAGGGACTGTTCATCGCGAAGCGACTCGATCCGATGTCGGCGACGACAACGGAAGGAGCTTCTCGGTGACTTCGGAAGGGCCGTTGAGTTGGTTGCCGCACCCACGTAAGGAACTCTCGCAGTTCACCCCAGGTGATGGGGTGCTCACTGCGCCGCCATTGGACGATCCGTTGAACACGTCAGCGGCTGCCCTGCGCAGAATCATCGATGCGCTTGCACGAACTGCTCCCGACGGTGAGCACCTACCGGCAACGTCGGAACAGCTCCTTGCACTTGCAGACTCACTCGAAAAGCACACGCGACCGGTTCCCACCCAGTTGTTCGAGATGTGGCAAGGCGAGGGCATCGCCCGACACGATCCCGCGACGGGCCAGGAAAACCCGATGGCCCCGCCATTGCAATTGTTCGACGGGGGAGATGGGTGGGCCGTCGGCACCGTGACACTGGGACTGCCCTATCAGGGTCCGCCAGGCAACGTTCACGGCGGAATCTGTGCGATATTGCTGGACGCCGCATTGGCGGTTGCCAATCATCTGGCCGGAACCAACGGAATGACGGCAAAACTCGAGATGTCGTACAAGAGGCCCACTCTCTTGAGCGTGCCGTTGACGGTTCGTTCGCGTCAGTTGAGCGTGGATGGGCGTAAGCGGTTCACGATGGGTGAAATCGTCGCTGACGGTGAAGTTACGGTGTCGGCACAGGGACTGTTCATTGCTCGCCGCGCATAGTCCGATCTAATTTTCCCTGTCGATTGTCGAGCTGCGTCGCAATCGTGCCGCGGCCTCGGTTGCCGCTGCGATTGCGTCCGAAGCCGTTGCGAGGGCTTCGTCCAGGTCGGCTGTGGGAGAGTAAGTTTCATCGAGCGCGGTGGTTTTTTGTGGCCGTAGTGCTGGTGCGACGAAGAGTCGGAAACGCCGGCGGGCGGCATCCTCGGAGCGGTCGGGGTATTCGGCCGCGAGGTAGGTCTGTTCGACTATGAAATCGATCAGTTCGGGTAGTGGCACGTCGACGCGGATGGCGCCGGCGGCCTGCCCTGCCAGCAGTACCGGGCCGGAAATCTGCGCCGTGGTCGAGTGAATATCCTGATCGCGGACGGTGGCTGAACGTTGAGCCATCATCGCCGTGATCACCGGGTCCAAGGGCAGTTCCCGCGTTGTGTAGACCAATGCCTCCTCCATTTTCATGAAGACATCCGGCTGCGCATCCATGATTTCCCGAACGCGGGTGATGTGCTTGTGTGCGCGAGAAAGCCCGACCTGGATGAGCATTTCCGAGGTGCCGCCAAGCTGCCGGAAGGCAGTTGCCCGCGATACTCCTGCGCGTTCCGCCACCGACGCCATTGTGACGTTGACCGTGCCCTGGCGAGTCATCCCGTCGTCTGCAGCCCGCACGAGACGCGCCCAGACGCTGTCGTTTCCTTCTTCGTCTGTGGCGAAACCCTGTGGGTCGGAACTGTGCGGCGGCATGGGGTAAACCCTAGCTTCGATCCGTGAACGTCTCAGCGGCGAGTTGGAGCTTCCCAGTCGACAGCGCCGTCGCTGAGTGAGCCCAGCAGGTTCGTCTTTCGGACCTAGTTGGTGGCGGTCATCGGCAAGGCATCACACACCACGATGCGTGAAGGAAGCATGTATCGCGGCAGTCGCTCGATGAGGCGTTCGTGTAGTGCCGGTGGGTCGATCTCGGCTCCCTCCTTGGCCGTGACGACCACAACGACGCGGTGTCCGAATACTGGATCAGGCTCGCCGACCACGGCGCATGCCTCAACCTCGAGGTCGGAATCGATCACAGCTTCCAGCGCCGAAGAAGAGATGTTCTCGCCGAGCCGACGAATCGTGTCTCGAAGCCTGTCGATGAACTCGAATTCACCATGCGGATGACGGATCACCATATCGCCGGTGCGGTACCACGATTCGCTGAAGGCCTTCTCGGTAAGGTCCGGCCGATCGAGATACTCACGTAGTGCGAGTACACGCGATGGAGCTTCGATCCAGAGTTCGCCCGGCTGACCGTCGGGAAGATCGCTGCCGGATTCGTCGACGACCCGGGCCTGATAGGGATGGCGACCCCGGAGGATTTTGATGAGACTGTGCGTCTCGTTGAGGCCGCCGGTGGACGCATGATTACGTCCATCGCCGATGTCCCAGACCGCCAGGCGGTCATCGCCCCGGTCGAACAGGGAGTGGCAGCATTTGGCAGGCGGGCAAATGGGTCTGACTTCACTTTCCTTGGAGTGGGATCTGGCCTGAGAAAAGTTCGAACGACGGAGGTCGCTCGCCTAGGTGGGCCAGCGACCTCCGTCGTGTTGTACCAAACCTTACTGCGGGCGGCCTGAAAACTCCCTAGAGATGGACTCGCCCTGTGCTTTTCCGGTATGCCGCAGCTTGGTATGCGATTACGTGCGCAGCCTTTTCAAGAGCTGCAAGTAATTCTTCCGAATCGTCTTCGGGCAGGTCGGCGAACAGAGTTAACAGGGTGGGCGAGGCGTCGAGCGTCGGAGAGTCCGCAAGGAGGTCCACCAGTGTGGGCGTTCCCTCGACAAGGCTCCTTCCACGGTCTTGTGGATCGGTCGAAATGGTCAGAAGGACGGTCTTGCTCACATCCCTCTTGCTGTAGCCGACGAGGCTGCGCTGTTCATTGTTAACAGGGAAGATCCGAAGTGGACGAAGGTCGAGGCGGTGGTGGCCGTCGATCAGCTTCTGAGTGGTCCTATTCCCGCGATCCGTGGGGGTGCGATTGACGCGTGAAGAATGCTCACTCTTTCAACAACTGCGCTTACGCTGTAACCTATTACTAAGTTAACTTAGTAATGGTGGAACAAGGAGGCGTTGTGGAGAAGTCGGCGACTATGGTGCGAGACGAATCCGTACGCGGCGATGACTGGCGAGTTCGCCTGTCGGCACTGCTCGAGGACTACGCGAAGCGTCCGCGGCCCGCCTCGTCGAAGGAGCGAGCACTTGCGGCCCGGGCCTGGCAATCCGAAATGGTGGACGCAGGCGTTGCCGCACCGGGATGGCCGAAGGCGGTCGGTGGTCTGGAACTGGGCCTCGAAGACCAGCTCGACTATTACCGAATGACCAGCGAAGCAGGGATTCCCAAACATCCCAGCGGAATTTCGTTCATCGTTGCACCCACACTGATTGTCTATGGGACGCAGGAACAGAAGGACCGTTTCCTCGATCCGCTCCTGCGTGCCGACGAGATCTGGTGCCAGGGATTCTCGGAGCCGGGAGCGGGCTCAGACCTTGCATCGCTGTCCACCCGCGCAGTCCGCGACGGCGACAACTACCGAGTTACCGGGCAGAAGATCTGGACAACGCAGGCCGACAAGGCTGACTGGATGTTCGCATTGGTACGCACGGGCCCGGCCGGTCGTGGGACCGCCGGCATCAGCTACCTCTTGATTCAGATGAACACACCCGGAATCGAAGTCCGCCCGCTCAAGGACGCCTCGGGCGGACATCACTTTGCCGAGGTGTTTTTCGACGACGTCGTCGTTCCTGCCGAAAATTTGGTCGGCGAAGAGGGCAAGGGCTGGTCAGTCATGCGCACCTCGCTCGGACACGAGCGCGCTACGGCATTTCTCGCAGACGAATTCCGCTACCGCGGCCTGTTGGACAAGGTATTCAAGCTGGCAGTCAAAGAAGGCTACGCCGACAACGCGCTGGTTCGCCAGGAACTCGCAGCGGTCGAGACCGGCGTGCGGGCGATCGCAGCCAACAGTGCTCGGGCACTCGATGCGGTTCTGCGCAACGAGGATCCGGGTGGAGTGGCGTCGGTCAACCGTCTGGTCAAGTCGGAATTCGAGCAGAAATTGCATCGACTCGCGTTGCGGCTGACCGGAACCGGGGCAGCTTTGGGAAACCGATCTGAAGGCAGTGTCGACGGCGGCCGTTGGAGCTACGGCTATTTCATGACCCGCGCCTCGACCATCGGCGCCGGTACTGCCGAGATACAGCGCAACGCCATTGCGGAACAGGTGCTGGGATTGCCTTCGCACCGCGGTGAGGGGACACGGCCGGCCATAGTTTCTCCCGGTCGACCCTTGGCTGCACCGGATGAGGACGAGGCTGCGCTCCGCGAAGTTCTGGGCAAAGCGGTATCGAGTCATGGATCCACCGAGAGCCTTCTGGGATGGGCGCGTAAGCCGGCCGATTACGACATTGGGCTCTGGGACGAGTTGGTTGCCTTCGGTCTTCCCGGTCTGGCGGTCGACGAAGCTTCGGGCGGCGGCGGAGCGAGTCTGCGGATGCTGTGCGCTGCAGTCGAGGAGGCAGCATTCAATCTTGCTCCGGTACCGCTGGTTCCCACGATCATTGCCTTGGAAGTTCTGCGCGAGGCCGAGGCGTCAGGCCCGGTCCGAGCCATCTGTGATGGGTCGACTGCGGCGCTTGTGATTCCGATCGACGACGGCGGCTGGTCACTGGGTTCCGGCCTCCCGGTCCTCGATGGTGGCAAAGTTACGGGAAGGGTGGAGCGGGTATCCGGCGCAGCAGTGGCTGATCTCCTCGTGATTGTCGCCGAGGATCAGTTTGCTGATGAATTGGTGATCGGTCTTGCCTGCTCCACGGATGTGACTGTCAAAGAACAGGATTCGGTAGACATCACGGCCACGATCGGCACGGTCGAGATGGATGGACTCGGAATCGAGATCATCGCGCGAGGGGATGCGGCGGTCGCGGTGCTCGATCGCGCACGACGCCACGCACAGTTGGTGCTTGCGGCAGACTCCGTCGGTGTTGCCAATCGCGCACTGGCGATGGCAGTGGAGTGGGCTGGTCAGCGTGAGCAGTTCGGCAGATTGATCGGTTCTTACCAGGCGATTTCGCACAAGTGCGCGTACCTGCTTGTCAATGCGGAGGGTGCTCGCGGACAAGTTCTGTCTGCGGCGGACCTGCTTGCCGACGATCCCGATGCTGGTACGGCTGCTGACCTTGCAACCGCGGCCGCGTTGGATGCGGCCGTCTCCGCGGCCGAGGACTGCATCCAGATTCACGGTGGCATCGGTTTCACCTGGGAACACCCCGCTCACCTGCTGCTGCGACGGGCAACCTCGAATCAGGTTCTCCTCGGACGCCCTGAAGTCCTCAGGGACCGAGCTGTCGGCGCCGTGATCGAAAGTCTGTCCTGAACGTTCCGTCATTTATCACTGACGCCGCTCGTCTAATCTGAAAGGCATTGATTGTGACTGCGATGGACATGGGCCTAGCCCTACTTCGGATCTGTCTGGGATTGACCATGGCCGCGCACGGCTACGGAAAGCTCATGCGTGGTGGTCGGATTCCGGGTACTGCGGGGTGGTTCGACAGTATCGGGATGCGGCCGGGACTTATGCATGCATGGCTTGCGGCTCTCACGGAGGTCGGCGCGGGAGTGTTGTTCGCACTCGGGTTGTTCACTCCGTTTGCTGCTGCCGCTTTCGTCTCACTGATGCTCGTTGCAGCGTGGACTGTCCACCGTTCGCACGGCTTCTTCATCGCGGGCAACGGTTGGGAGTACAACCTGATTCTCGCGGTCGGAGCGGTGTCGATTGCGGTCGCGGGTGCCGGACAGTTCAGCCTCGATCACCTGATCTTCGGGCATGACATCCTCACAGGCTGGGCAGGATTTGTCATCTCCGCAGTCCTCGGTGCGGGGGCCGGTGTCGCACTGCTCGCCGCTTACTACCGGCCGGCGAAGGTGGCCAGTTGATGGAGCTGTCGGAGTTGATCATTCGGGAACGGGTGCGCGATACCGTTGCGGCCTACACACATTCGGGTGACCGGTTGCAGTTGACGGCAATGGTCGATTGCTTCACACAGAATGGCGTGTTGGAGGTGAAGGGGCGTAACGCCGTTGTTGGAAAGTCTGCGATCACCGCGATGCTCGCCCCGAAGGCGGATACGGCGTCGGACTCTGACCCGCAGAAGATCGATAAGTTCTTCATCCGGCATTTTGTCACCAATCTCCGGTTCGATTCCATCGAACCGGAGCGGGTGGAGACATCCGCGTACTTCGCTGTATTCACACCGAAAGGCGTCGATCACTGGGGGCGATACCGCGACGTGCTGGTCCCAAGCGGTGACCGTTGGTTGTTCGCCAGTCGGTTCGTTTCGGTGGACGCGACCGTGGACAACTCATGGTTCGGTAGCCGATGAACCGGCCGGTTACGGAAACAGTTGGTTCAGCAGACGGTTTGGTCAACCTCCGGGATATCGGTGGACTCCCGGTTCGTGGAGGTGGGCGCACTCGATCGGGCGTGCTCTACCGAAGCGACGCCCCGTATCCCGGAGATCGACGTCCAGAATCGGTGTCGGTGTGGCCACCGGTTTCAGTGCTGGATCTGCGCTCGCAGCGCGAAACTGACCATGTCGGGTATCAGTGGGACAGCGGAACCGTTGTGCACCATTCGCCCCTCCATGACGACGCGGCACCGACTACCGGTCGGCCGACCAGTCTGGCTGGGATGTACCGCACCATCGTCGGCAACGACGCTCCCCGTGTTGCTCGTGCCGCGTCGGTAGTGATGCGTGCGGCGGGACCGGTTCTCGTGCATTGCACCGTCGGCAAAGACCGCACCGGAATCGTCGTTGCAGCGCTGCTCCTGGCGGTGGACGTCGAACCTGACGCTGTCATCGAGGACTACCTCGAAACCGCATCCAACATCGATGCTCTACGGGCCCGGTGGGTCGCCAAGGGTGTGATCCGTCCGGGCGGGAAGCCGATTCGTGAAGAGTTCATGCAAGCACCTTCGGAAGCTATATCTGCAGTCGTCGACCTGATGACCGGTTGGCGGGGTGGTCCGCGCGCGTGGATGTCGGATCATGGTGTCGACATCGTGGATGTGGACTCGTGGCAGAAGCGCCTGGTGGATGTTGGTTACACTGCCGAAGGTACGGTCCTGAAATGACTCAGATTGCACAAGACACACGCGAGACTCGCACCTACGGCGCGGGTTCCGAGGTGCTCAGTGAGCGTCGCGGATTGATCTCGATTATCACCATCAACAGACCGGAAGCTCGTAACGCAGTTAACACTGCTGTTGCGGAGGGTATCGGTGACGCGCTTGCCGACGCCGAGTCCGACCCTCGTATTCGTGTGATCGTGCTGACCGGGTCCGGTGACCTGTCATTCTGCGGCGGTGGCGACCTCAAAGCCATGGCAGCCGGAGAGGATCTTGTTCCTGCTGATCCGGTAAAGCGCGCACGTGGATTCGGCGGTATTTGTGAGCATGTGATCGAGAAGCCGATTATTGCGGCAGTCAACGGATTTGCTATCGGTGGCGGAACCGAAATCGCGATGGCCTGCGACATGGTCATCGCGGACGAGCGAGCGCAGTTTTCCCTGCCCGAGGTTCGCAACGGGTTTATCGCCTCCGCTGGAGGAGCAATCTGGCTTGCACAGTGGTTGCCGAAAGCGATTGCCATGGAAGTGCTTCTGGTCGGAGGTCGTTTCAGCGCGCAACAGGCCAAGGAATGGGGACTGGTGAACAGGGTGAGCCAACCGGGTGCATCCCTGGATGTGGCACTGGAACTGGCGGCGTCGGTGGCGGCAAATGCGCCGTTGGCCGTGCAGTCCAGCAAGCGTCTGGTGGGCGGAATCGTTGATGGTGTTCGTGTGGACGAAAACGCTGCATGGACACGTTCGTATGCGGAAAAGGCGCGGGTGGGAGCAACCCGCGATTCGCGAGAAGGCCCGCTGGCCTTTTCTCAGAAGCGTGAACCGAGATGGGAAGGGCGTTAGTCATGGAGATGCGTTATCTGGGGCGTTCGGGTGTGCAGGTGTCGAAACTCTGCCTCGGCGCAATGTCTTTCGGGACTATCGGCAACACCGACTACGATCAATGTGCCGCGATGGTGGATGCAGCGCTCGACGCCGGCATAAATTTCATCGACACTGCCGACGTCTATTCTGCGGGACAGTCGGAAGAGATTGTCGGCCGGGCGCTTGCCGGCCGTCGAGACGACGTCGTACTCGCCACCAAGTTCTTCAATCCGATGGGTAAGGACCGCAACAAGCGAGGCGGATCGCGGCGTTGGATCATGCAGGCGTGTGAAGACAGCCTGCGTCGGCTCGGAACGGACTACATCGATTTGTATCAGGTCCATCGGCTCGACGAGCAGACCGATCTCGACGAAACTCTGGGAGCACTCTCCGATCTGGTACGTGCCGGCAAGGTTCGCGCTGTCGGTACATCAACCTTCCCTGCCGAAGCAATTGTCGAGGGCCAGTGGGTGTCTCGTGATCGTGGGCACGTTGCAGTCCGCTGTGAACAACCACCGTATTCGATCTTTGTCCGTGGTGCTGAGCGAGATATCTTTCCCACATGCCAGAAGTACGGTATGGGTGCGATCGTCTGGAGCCCGCTCAACGGTGGATGGCTGACCGGCAAGTACCGCCGCGGCGAATCTGCCACGGCCGATTCACGTTTCAGTCGAATGGGGCGTGGATCGTGGAAACTTGATTCTCCGGGCTCCGAAACTAAATATGACTTGCTGGACGGACTCGATGGGATTGCAGCAGACGCCGGCTTGGACCTGGTGACGCTTGCCTTGGCGTTCACCTTGGCGCATCCGGCGGTCAACTCCACGATCATCGGACCGCGAACTATCGCGCAGTTGCAGTCCCAGTTGGGTGCGGCCGACGTACGGCTTTCGACCGAAACCTTGGACCGGATAGACGAATTGGTTGCACCTGGCCGCAATATTTCCAGTGCGGATCTGGCGTTCGAGCCGCGTGCACTTCGGAAGAAGGAACTCCGCAGAATCCCCGCATGAGCGGCGATTCCAATGTCAGTGGCGGCCGGCCTTTCCAGCGAAACGAATGAGATGACATGACGACGGAATCGACAGCGGCAGATATCTCGACCTATGACCCGAAGGCGTTGCGAGACAAATGGTATCGCGAAGGATGGTACTCCGATCTCACCTGCGTGGATGCAATGGAACTCGGCGGCAGTCGCTACGCCGATGTTCCCGTTGTCTACTCCGGCGACACGATCCGTGAGTCGACGGTCGGTGAAGTCCACGCCCGTGCGGTGGAGGTCGCGACAGCTCTGCAAGCCCGTGGAATCGGGGTGGGTGATGCGGTCGCAGTGCAGTTGGCCAATGGGTTCGAGTGCTCCGCTACGTACGAGGCGGTACTCCTCACCGGCGCGACGTTGGTCCCCGTGGTGGCGATCTACGGACCGAACGAAGTGAGTTTTATCCTCGAACAGTCTCGGGCACGCGTCTTGATCATGCCGGAGCGAATTCGTTCGACTCGGTACTCCGATCGGATCCCCGGATATCTTTCGCTGCCCGATCTGGAACTGGTGGTGACGGTCGGAACCTCAGACTCTGGCAATTTGCTCGAAGGCGTTGTGGATTGGGACTCACTGTCGGTTGATCGTCCTTACGTCAAGCCTGCTCCCCATCCAGACTCGGTGGCAGTTCTGGTGTACACGTCTGGCACGACATCTGCACCCAAAGGTGTGCAGCACAGTCATAATTCGTTCTTGGCTGAACAGAGAACAGCACCGCAACTCCTCAGCGGTGCTGCGGACGCCGTGCATCTCGTCTCGTTCCCGCCCGGCCACATAGCGGGTGTTGGGAGCATGATGCGTCCAATCCTGCACGGAACCCGCGCGGTGTACATGGAGGCCTGGGATCCTTCGGTCGCAGCTGGTCTGATTGCTCGTTATCGGGTCACATCGACAGTCGGCACCCCGTTCCATTTGACCGGGATACTGGATCTGGAGGGAATCGGGAACAAGCTCTCTACGCTTCGAGAGTTCTTGGTGGGAGCCGCCACCATGCCGGACGAATTGGGCCGCCGGGCTGAAGAAGCGGGCATCGTGACCTTTCGCTGTTACGGTTCCACCGAACAGCCGACAATCAGCGCGAGCAGGGTCTCGGACGATGCCCATGCGCGGACCAGGACAGACGGCGTTCCGATACTCGGAGTCGAGATCAGGATTATCGACGAGTCCGGGGCAGATGTTGCGAGCGGCGTCGAAGGTGAGGTCGTTACTCGCGGCCCCGATCAGTTCATCGGCTATCGGGATAGTTCGCTCGACCGGGCGGCTTTCACCGAGGACGGTTGGATGCACACCGGAGATCTGGGGAATCTCGATTCCAAGGGGCGACTCACCATCACCGACAGGATCAAGGACGTCATCATCCGGGCCGGCGAGACTATTTCGTCCGGCCAGATCGAAGATGTGTTGAACCAGCATCCGTCAGTTTCCGAGGCTGTTGTCGTTGCGGCGCCGGACGAGCGCTACGGCGAAGTTGCGGCAGCAGTGGTGATTCTGAATCTGAATGCATCGATCGACCTCGAGAGCATCCGTTCGTACTTTGCAAAGTCAGGACTCGCCAAGCAGAAGACTCCGGAGAAGTTACTTGTCGTCGAGGAGTTTCCGCGAACACCGGTCGGCAAGATCCGCAAGGCGGATATCCGTCGCGAGTATTTCCCGAAAATGTAATGAAAGAAGGATGCCATGATCGACTTGAATTCACTGCGCATCCCCGTGATGGCTGCGCCCATGTTCATCGTTTCCAATCTCGACCTGATCATCAGTTCATGTCGTGCAGGAGTTATCGGCGCATTCCCGTCCGCTAACCCGCGGTCTCCCGAATCCTTGGACAGTTGGCTCACTGCTATCCGTGATGCAGAGGCTGAGTCGCTTTCGCGGGGTGAGCGATTCGCGCCTTTCTGCGTCAACATGTTGGCATCGAGTGCATTGGACAAACAGGCCAGGGCCAACGCGTTGGCCACTGTGCGTAAGCATGAGGCACCGCTGATTCTGACCAACATGGGTGACCCCCAAGAGGTGGTCGATGCCGCACACGAGTGGGGTGGCAAGGTTTTCCACGATGTCACCACTGTGCGTCACGCAGAGAAGGCGGTGGCGGCAGGCGTCGACGGTTTGATGCTCGTGTGCGCCGGGGCCGGCGGTCACGCGGGAACGCTGTCGCCATTCTCCTTCCTACCCAGGGTCCGCAAGTTCTTCGACGGTCCGATCATGTTGGCAGGTGGCATCGCTGACGGTAACGGGATTGCCGCGGCATTGGCATTGGGCGCAGATCTGGTCGTGATGGGCACCCGCTTCATCGCGACCTCGGAATCCGGAACGTTCGACGGGCACAAGGAAATGTTGGTCTCTTCGCGCAGCGAGGACGTACTGTTCACCGATGCGATTTCCGGCTTGCCGGCCAGTTTCCTCAAGCCTTCGATGGTTGCAGCCGGACTGGATCCGGACAACCTTCCGGCTCCGTTGGGTATGCATCGGCCGAACTTGCCAGCGGGGGTTAAACCGTGGAAAACCGTGTGGAGCGGCGGCCATTCGGTTGCACTGGTCGACGACGTACCGGACGTGGCAACTGTCGTGAATAGGCTCGCGGCGGAGTTCGACAACGCACGAGTAGTGGGGGATTGGCGGGAACGACTTCTCCGTTCGTTCTAACAGTTCGTCCGATCGGCAGAACCGGACTCCGGTTCTGCCGAACAGGATCTATCGAGGATCTTTGCGTCTTGGCGAAGCGCTTCGAGACGGACAGATTCACCCGTCTCGTGCACTTGGCGTGCACAGCCGTAGCCTCCGACGAGGTCAGACAGGTGTCACTTCGCGGGCCGGGAGGTCTGGGATTGCGCTCAAGAGTGTTCGGGTGTAATCCTCGCGTGGATGTGCAAAAAGGTCAGCAACGGAGGATTTTTCGACAATCTCGCCGGATTTCATGACGGCTACGTTGTGTGCGAATGTCTCGACAAGCGCCAGATCGTGAGTAATGAACAGGTAAGACACCTTGCGTTCGCATTGGATGTCGAGCAGCAGGTTGATCACCTGTGCCCGAACGGACACGTCAAGCGCTGATACCGGCTCGTCGCAGACGATCAACGACGGATCTGTAGACAATGCCCGCGCGATCGCCGCACGTTGAAGCTGTCCGCCGGACAAGCTGGTCGGGTACCGGTCGATCAGGTGTGACGACAATCCGACGCTGTCGAGAAGTGCTGCGACACGATCGCGATGTTCGCCCCTTTTCCCGATCGAGTGAACGACGAGCGGTTCCGCAACGGACTTCCAGATCTTCATTCTCGGATTCAGCGAGGCGAACGGATCTTGGAAGATCATCTGCGCGTTCCGCCGGAATCCGCGCAGTGCGCCGGAGTTCATCGCTAGGACGTCTGTTCCATCGAAAACAACTGTGCCGGAATCTGGTTCGATCAGTCTCAATGCCAATCGGCCGGTGGTGGACTTTCCAGCACCCGATTCGCCGACCAACGCCAGTGTTTCACCCTTGCACAGGTCGAACGAGACGTCGGATACAGCACGTCGGTGCTGTGTGCCGGTGCCAAAGGACTTGGTCAGATTCCGCACTTCGAGGAGTGGCATGGATCTCCGATCTGGATTGTGGCCTGCGCCAGAAGGTGATGGGTTACAGTGTGAACTTAGTATACGAAGTTGGCAAGTATCGTCCAGATCGCCGAATGTGTATTCCTTCAACAGTTTTCTGCTTCCGGACGCCAAAGTTCCTGTATTCGGAAACATGTCGGATCGGCCTCGAGAGGTGGAATGAATCGTGAATCTGACCCAACTGGCTCGCCAGTACGAGACCAAGGTTGCCGTCGTGATGGGAGCGTCGGGCAAGTCGCTGACGTATCGGCAACTCGAAGAACAGTCGAATGCACTTGCGCATTTGTTTCGATTGCGAGGGCTGGCGGCCGGCGATCACATCGCGATTCTTATGGAAAACGAGATCGACGTCTTCCCCGTCGTCTGGGCGGCGCAACGCTCGGGGTTGTTGTATACACCAGTAAATTGGCATCTCACCGCTGACGAGGCCGCGTATATCGTCGAGAATTGTGGTGCTCGACTGCTCGTGCATTCCGAGTCGATGCGCGAGTTGGCCGTCTACGCGGAATCGACTGCACCGCTGGTTAAGTCACGGTTGGAAGTGGGGTCCGATTCCGATGATTCCCTCGCGATGGCAATCGTCGGACTCCCGGTCACTCCGATATCCGACGAGACTGAGGGCAACTACATGTTCTACTCGTCGGGCACCACGGGCAGGCCGAAGGGAATCCTCCCGGAACTGACCGGACAACCGTTCGGCTCCGGACTCGGCATCGATTCGTTGATGGCAGCAGCGTTCGGATTCGGTCCGGAGGCGGTATACCTCAGCCCGGGCCCTTTGTACCACGCCGCACCACTCGGTTGGTGCTTGGGAACGGTGCGTAACGGCGGGACGGCCGTAGTCATGGAGAAATTCGATGCGGAACTCACCTTGGCATTGATCGAACGGTTCCAGGTCACGCATGGACAGTTCGTTCCCACGATGTTCGTGCGCATGCTCAAACTCGACGATGCCACTCGCCACCGTTACGACGTCACGAGTATGGAACTGGTGGTCCATGCGGCGGCTCCTTGTTCCATCGAGGTCAAAGAGCGGATGATCGAATGGTTCGGGCCGATACTGACGGAGTTCTACTCGGGCAGTGAAGGCACTGGATTCTTCATGATCGAGTCACGGAACTGGCTGAATCACAAGGGATCTGTGGGAAAGGCCGTCCGCGGAGTGGTTCATATTTGTGACGACGACGGGGTTGAGCTTCCCGCCGGGGAGATTGGAATGGTCTGGTTCAGTGACATCGACCGATTCGAGTATTACGGTGATCCGGCGAAGACGGCGGAGTCCTTCAACGACAAGGGCTGGAATACCCTCGGAGATCTCGGGCATGTCGACGAAGAGGGGTATCTCTTTTTGTCCGCACGGCGGTCCGATCTGATCCTGTCCGGGGGAGTGAATATCTACCCTCAGGAAATCGAAGATGCGCTGGCCATGCACCCAGCAGTGGCCGACGTCGCTGCTATCGGACTTCCCGATGACGAAATGGGGCAGAAGGTCCACGCGGTGATCGCGCCTGCGTCCGGCGTTACTGCCGACGACGCTTTGGCGGCCGAGATCATCAAGTACTGCCGTGCGCATATGGCGGGCTACAAAATCCCGCGGTCGGTGACCTTCGGGGAGGTTCCACGCTTGCCCAGCGGAAAGATACTTCGGCGTGAACTGATCGCCGAATTCGAGAATCAGAGAGCACATTGACCGATCATCGGCTGTCGCGCAGATCAAGGAGTGCAATGCGGACTTCCACATCCTCGAGATGGTTCATACTGGCCGCGGCCGGGGTGTTGACGCTCTCCGGATGCGGATACGGTCCGGGTAGCGTCGGTGCCGAGATCGACCCGGCGTCGACGGAGGTCGTGTTCGATCCCGACGCGGGACTTATCGTGGCAACTACTGCGGTACCCACCGGATTTGATCCTCATCGGGAGAGAACCGCAGGTGAAAGGCCATACTATTTTCCGGTATTCGACAGACTGACGCGACTTGACGAAAATCTGCAGCCGACCCCGATGCTGGCCGAGTCCTGGACACTCGCACCTGACGCGATGTCGTTGACTATAAAGTTGCGCGCTGACGTCTGGTTCCACGACGGTGACGTGCTCGACGCGGAAACCGTCAGACTCAATATCGAACGGGCGAAATCTCTCGAAGACTCGACGGTCAAGCCCTCCCTGTCGACGTTGACGTCGGTGGAGGAAATCGACCAGCACACAGTCGAATTTTTGTTCAATGCTCCAAGCCCTGACTTTGCTGTGGCTTTGGCAGGGCCAGTAGGAACGGTGATTAGCAGAACTGGGATCAGTGAACCTGCCGTTGATCTCCGAAAGGCACCGGGTCTCCACGGATCCGGCCCGTACATAGTGGACAATTTCACTCCCAGCCAAAGTGTCACCTATGTCCGAGCCCCTGGCACCAACTGGGATGCTGATGCGGGAAGGTTGGCGCGGCTGGAGATTCGGTACGTCGCTGACGACAGAACCCGCGACTCGGCGATTCGCGCCGGCGAGATCGACGTGGCTCTCGTCAACGGTTCTGTCTCCCAGGCGGTTAAGCAAGCGGAACTGGCAGCACAGGGAAGCACACTGCGACTGGTCGAGCGTGAGACCAATGTTCTTGCGGCTCTCTGGTTGCGATCTGATCGACTCTCAGATCCCCGCGTCCGTCAGGCTCTGGTCTCGGGGATCGATCGTGACGCCATCGCCGATGGTTACTTCCAAGGTATGTGCGCATCCTCCGCTCAACTCTCCAGGTCGGGATTCGCGGGACATCTCGAAGATTTCGAAGATCCCTATCCTTTTGATCCGGCACGATCGAGGGAATTGTTGGTCGAAGCCGGGGTTGGGGACGGAATGGACTTCGACTTGTCCTACATCGCCGGCCGTGAGGCGTTGCCCGTCATCTCTGCTGATGATTTGGCCCGATCAGGGGTTCGTGCAAAGCTGCACCCCGGCACGAGTATTGAAGCGATCACCGCGTTCAGGACTTCTCAGACCGATTCGTTCATGTTTCAGGTTGCGCCGATGGGAACCGTCGCGGAGACGGTCAAATGGATTCAGTCCAAGGCGGGACTCGAGTTCACGGATCCGGTGCTTGCCGATCTTGCTGCCAAAGCATCCCGTGCAGTTTCACCCGAGGAGCGCGAACGCTCGAACGCGGACTTGGTGAAGGCCCTTGCCGATGCGGCTGCGTTTGTTCCGATCTGCCACTTCAACTCGTACTACCTAGTTGCTTCCGACGTGATCGGATTCTCGTCGGCAACCAGTCCGGAGGCCCAGTACATGTTGGATCTTCGCAGTGTCGGTCGGTCGAAATAGTCATGGAGACAAGGTAAATGAAAACTCTTCGACGTGTGGTCATTACCACCCCGCTGTTGTTCGTTCTCGTCAGTTTCTCCGTGTTTGCCATGATGGCAGCGGCACCGGGAGATCCCGCCGTGGATTTAGCGGGACAGAACGCGAAACCTGAGGACATTGCGAGGGTGCGCAGTGAGCTCGGACTTGATCAGCCACTGTTGGTTCGCTACTGGAACTGGTTGTCAGGTGCTGTCACCGGTGACTTCGGAACTTCGTACAGTCGTCGGCAGCCGGTGTCGGAACTGATCGGTGCCCGACTGGAACCCACTCTCTCACTCGCTCTCGTCGCGATCTTCTTCGCCGTGATCATCGGAGTTGGATTCGGAATTCTCGCAACCGTGCGGCAGGGGGGCATGGTCGATCGATTCGTGTCGGTCATTTCGTCCATCGGCATTGCACTGCCTCAGTTTTGGGTCGGGATGCTGTTGGTCATGGTGTTCTCGTTACAGCTCAAAGCGATGCCGGCGACCGGATACGTAGATATCAGTGATGGATTTGCGCCCTGGGCTGCGCACGTGATCCTTCCCGCCCTCGCGCTCTCGTTGATGCCCGCTGCGGAGTTGATGCGTCATGTACGAAGTTCGGTCTCCGAGGTGCTGGACAAGGACTTCGTCCTGACGGCGCGAGCCAAGGGAATGTTGACGAGACCCATCTATTTCAAGCATGTGGTGCGCAATGCCGGGATCCCGATCGTCACCGTGTTGGGTATCCGCATTGCTCAGCTGTTGGGAGGCACTGTCGTGATCGAGACGTTGTTCGGGATTCAGGGACTCGGAACTCTGACGGTGGACAGTGTTCTCGGACGCGATATGCCCACGATTCTCGGGGTCGTCGCTCTCGCGACAGCGTGTGTGCTCGTGATCAACCTTCTTGTGGATTTGTCGTACCGATTCATCGACCCAAGGACGGCGCAGTGATGTTACAACGTAAGGACGCAGTCGTATCGGCTCCGCGAAAGGTTCGAGGTGAATCGCTAGCGAGCAAGATGTTCTCCGATTTACGGAGCGACACATTATCTTTCGTGGCATTCGTATTTGTCAGTGCCGTCATTCTGATTGCAGTCTTCGGGCCGCTGCCGGTTTCGACAGACCCGAATCAGCTGAATCTACGGCACGCCCTGGCGAGACCCAGTTCGGAATTCTGGTTGGGAACAGACGATTTGGGTCGTGATCAGTTCAGTCGTTTGATCTCCGCCACCCGAGTGACGTTGCTCGCCGCAGCCGAGGCGGTAGCAGTCTCACTGGTCATCGGATTGCCTCTCGGACTTGTCGCGGGATATTTTGGTGGGAAGATTGATTCGGTTCTCAGTCGACTCAACGATGCACTCATGAGTGTGCCTGCCTTGATCCTCGCTATCGCGGTGGTAGCTGTTGTCGGACCCGGGCTGACCACGTCGATGTTCGCAATCGGTGTGGTGTTCTCTCCGTCGATCTTTCGTCTGGTCCGAGGCTCGACGATGGCGGTGCGTTCGGAGACCTACGTCGAAGCTGCCGTCGCAATCGGCGCTCGTTCTCCTCGAATCATGTTCGTTCACGTGCTCCGCAACATCTTTCCGCCAGTGCTGGTGCAGATCAGTCTTCTCATCGGCATTGCCATGATCGCCGAGGCCAATCTGAGCTTTCTCGGCTTGGGTGTAGTGCCGCCGGAAGCGAGTTGGGGAAGCATGTTGCGCACGGCGTTCGACACCTTCTACGCTGCACCGTTCCTCATGTTCGCACCCGGATTGGCGATCGGTCTGACTGTTCTCGCATTTTCTCAACTCGGAGACGGACTGGGTGGGGCACTTACAGGAAAGAAGGCCTCACGATGACACCTCGACTTGATCGAAACACACTGACGGTCAAGGACCTGAGCGTCGAATTCACTGCTGACGGGACGATTATCCGTCCGGTCGACGGGGTGAGTCTGTCCATTCGAGCCGGGGAAATGCTGGGATTGGTGGGAGAATCAGGATCGGGTAAGAGCGTTACTTCTTTGGCCGTCACAGGGTTGACCGACTACACTGGCGGCCGTGTTGTCGGTGGTTCGGTACACCTGGAAGGGACCGATATTCTGTCCCTCGCTTCCCGGCAGCGATCCGACGTGCTGGGCCGCGACATCGGAATGATCTTCCAGCAACCGATGCGAAGCCTGAATCCGACGATGCGGATCGGCAATCAGGTAGCCGAGGTGATTCGGCGACATCGTCGATTGAGCAAACGTGAGGCCTGGAACCAGGCTGTCGAGATGCTCGACCGAGTTCGAATCCCTGAGCCGCACAAGCGTGCCCACGACTATCCCTTCAGTTTCAGTGGCGGTATGGCGCAGCGCGTAATGATTGCGATGGCTTTGGCGTGTCAGCCCAAACTGATGATCGCGGACGAGCCGACCACTGCTCTCGATGCAACGGTGCAGGCGCGAGTTATGGACCTGCTTCGTGAATTGCAGCAGGACCTCGACGTTGCGGTGCTGCTGATCACTCACGATTTGGGTGTGGCCTCGAGCTACTGCGACAGAATTGCGGTCATGTACTGCGGTCAAATCGTGGAGCAAGGTTCGACAGCGGATGTCCTGATGCGCCCAACGCACCCCTATACACGGGGCCTCCTGGATGCCACTCCGATCAGAGGATCGCGAGAGCGGCTGCTACCGATTGTGGGAAATGTTCCGCCTGCGGCGGATCTTCCGTCCGGGTGCAGATTCCACCCACGCTGCCAGCTGTCCGTGCCGGGTTTGTGCGACAGAATGCTCCCGGAGCTGCGTCTGGACGAGACGGGATGCGGTGACAGGTGTCTTCACCCCGAATCGGCAACCACGCTGGTATCCGGAGTCTCGACTGGATAGGGCATTTCACGCAAGACAACGACGCGCCCGGGCTCGAATGAACATCGAGACCGGGCGCACTCGTCCAGGTTCCGAAATTAACGCGGCGCCATACGGATTGCTCCGTCCAGGCGAATGGTTTCGCCATTGAGCATCGGGTTCTGCACGATGTGTGCCGCCAATGCGCCGTATTCGCTGGGATCGCCGAGGCGAGAGGGATGCGGTACCTGAGCGCCGAGTGATCGCTGCGCCTCCTCGGGCAGTGAACCGAGAAGCGGCGTCTTGAACAAGCCGGGCGCAATGGTGTTGACGCGAATCTGCAGTGACGCGAGGTCACGTGCAATCGGCAACGTCATGCCCACAACGCCGCCCTTGGAAGCGGAGTACGCGGCCTGGCCGATCTGGCCTTCGTACGCGGCGACCGAAGCGGTGTTGATGATGACGCCGCGCTCGCCTTCAATTGAGTCGGTATGCGAGATGCGCTCGGCTGCAAGCCGAATCACATTGAAGGTACCGATGAGGTTGACGGTGACGATCTTCGTGAAATCTGCGAGTGGGAATGCGCCGTTCTTGCTCACCGTCTTGATTGCGTTTCCGATTCCTGCGCAGTTCACCGCGATGCGCAGTGTTCCCATTTTTTCCGCGGCGTCGAGTGCTGCTGCGACCTCAGACTCGTTGGTGACGTCCGCTGCGACGAATTGGACACGGGGGCCGAGCTTCTCGGCTACTGCTGCGCCTGCCGACGACGGAAGATCGATGATCACGGCGCTGGCACCGAGATCGACGAGCTTGGTGACTGTAGCGAGGCCGAGCCCTGATGCGCCGCCCGTGACGACAGCGACGTTGCCGTTGATTTCCATTTGTGTCCTTTCGATGGTCTCGGGTCTTTCCCGAAACGCTCGTGTACATAGTGCACTATGTTACCTATGATAACGGTAAGAGGATGCATCTTCCGTGGGCGTATCCAGGAGCGGTAGTGGGAGTGGAATCTATGAGTGGACCATTGCAGGGTCTTCGGGTTGTGGAGCTTGCGGGTATCGGACCGGGGCCACATGCGGCAATGATGTTGGCAGACATGGGGGCCGACGTGATACGCATTGAACGACCGGCAGGCGGGCTTGACTTGTTCGATGGCGATATTGACTACACGCTCCGGAACCGTCGAACGCTGACTGTGGATTTGAAGTCCGAATCCGGGCGCGACCTGGTGCTCGATCTTGTCGACCATGCCGACGTGCTACTCGAAGGTAATCGCCCTGGAGTGGCTGAGAGGCTCGGAGTCGGACCAGAGGAGTGTGCACGTCGAAACCCGGCACTTGTTTATGGTCGCATGACCGGTTGGGGCCAGGACGGTCCACGGAGCCAGGATGTCGGCCACGACATCAACTACATCTCGACCACGGGAGTGCTTCATGCAATCGGCCGGGAGGGGGAGCGGCCGGTCCCGCCGATCAATCTGGTCGGCGATTTCGGCGGCGGGTCCATGTTCCTCGTGGTGGGTGTGCTCGCGGCGCTGTTCGAGAGGCGTAGTTCGGGTCTCGGCCAAGTAGTGGATGCAGCAATGGTCGACGGTTCGAGCGCTCTGATGCAGGCAATGTGGTCACTGCGTGGGCAGGGTAGGTGGAGCGACGACCACGGCACCAATTTTCTCGACGGCGGAGCGCCGTTCTACGACACATATGAATGCTCGGACGGTCGGTGGGTCGCCGTGGGGGCGCTCGAGTCGCAGTTCTACGCAGAACTACTTGAAGGACTTGGACTGGACCAGTCGCTACTTCCACCGCAGATGGATCGAAGCGGCTGGTCGCGACTGCGTGCGGATTTCACGACGATCTTCGGATCGAAGGATCGTGACTACTGGACTGGTGTGTTTTCGGGAACCAATGCGTGTGTGACGCCAGTGCTGTCGATGTCGGAGGCAACTGAGGACGAGCACCTCCTTTCGAGGGGGACGTTGGTCGAGATCAACGGTGTGCCGCAGGCGGCGCCCGCGCCGCGCTTTTCCCGTACTGCGTCCGGCAAGCCGAGTATGAACAACGCTGTTGTGTTCGCGGACGAGGTACTGGCAGAGTGGCGGGCGAGGACAGTCCGCGCTGGCTAGTGATCGCGTGGGGCCAAAACTGTCGGCGAGAATTATGACGGGTCACCTTTTGCGGTCTCGTCGAGAACGATTCCGGCCGGTGCTTTTCGGCCATTTGCCGCTGCCATGTCTTTTCAGGGATCGAGTGGTCTAAGGGGGGCATTGTGGGATAGAGCGAGGGCATATTGGCGTCGACTAAAAAGCGGTACCTATGCAGATCCTGAAGATCTGAACAGTCGATGTCTTGCAGATTCGATGATCGTTTCGCTGACGCCGCTTCGGGTTTCGATCTCGCGCCTCGCTTTACCAGTGGGACGACGGCGCTGCATCAGCATCATCGTCCGCGCCGGGCAGCCCCGATGAGGGTGGCCTTACTTGCTGATCCCGTGGAGCTGTCGGTGAACCGACGATAAAGTCTGACCCATACGGTATGGTGCCGGAGTAATCTTCGGGTCCTGACGTGCAGCCCACGTCCGTACTCGGAGCAATCGGTGTTCTTCTGGTAGACGTGGCGGTCCTCGAAGCGGAACTCTCCGTTGACCGAAAGTAGTGAACGATAAGGTTTTCCCTCCGTCAGTGGACTTGCCGACCACCGATGATGGTTGCGAGTGCCCTGCGGTTTCCGGAAACTAGGACGAGATCAGCCGGTGCGCCAACCTGTACTCGACGTGCGGGGCCGCCCGGATCGTCCGATCTGCTTAGATAGGCATCAAGAGCACGTGCGGCGTTAACTGTTTCGTTACCGCCGAGGACGATTCCTTTAGGTGACCTACGATGCTGCGCTGCCGCGATGACTGTCCATGGGTCCAATGGGCCGTAGGGCGCATCGCTCGAAAAAGCAATTGGTATCGCGGCATCTATCAAGGATTGGCAACGGTATAGATCCTGCTGATCGGCGTGGTCGACGTGTTCGAGGTAATCGTCACCACGGTCTGCGATGAATCCGGGTTGTGTGACTACCGTTAGCCCAAGCCGGCGGATTTCCTCAATGGATGCAGCCGGGATTAGTGCTCCGTGCTCGATTCGGTCGCCTGGAAGCGAACCGACTTCGTTCAGCACGGCCAGCAAGATTAGTAGCGTTTCACGGCTGACGCTGTGCGCGGCGATCGCCCGACCGACACGGTGGCATTCGGTGATTGTTCGCGCCAGTTCGTCGAGGTCGGGCAAACCGGAATCTGCCAGAACAATTTTGTACGGTCCGATCGTTAGACGGGCGGAGGTGCTCTGGGGCGACCAACCGCTCACGTCTTCCAATGCGGAGGGGCTGCTTACCGGTGCTCCGAGAAGGTGTACCCGTTGTGGGAGATCACCTTTGGACATCGCATCGGCGATCGAGGTGATGGCATCGACGTCGAGGTCAGGGGTCGCGTCGGTGACGGACGTGATACCGAGTGCAGCAAGCTCGGACCCGACAGCTCTCAGTGACGGGGGAGTGTTTCCGGGAATCCGATCGCGGAGCCATGCGTCGGCTCGCCAGATACGCCCGGTCGGGCGACCCGCACTGTCCCTCTCGATGCCAGGGTGATTCGCCTGATCCAATCCGGTTACTTCGATGCCAGCGGTGTTCAGGATCCACAGAGCGCCACTACGATGTTGAATTCGGACCGGGCGAGCACAGTGAAGACGATCGAGACGCTCTCGATCGAGTTCTCCGGAAACCGATTCGAAGTAACCGACACCGCGTACCCATCCATTGATCCCTAGTGAATCATTGAGCGCTGCAGCAAGTTCTGTTGAACTCCGGACGAACGGCGGACCGCAATCGACAGACGCGCGTCGTGCAGCCAAGGCGTGAAGATGGATGTGGTGATCGCACAAGCCTGGAATGATGTCATTGCCTTCGGCATCGAGGACGTCATCATTGGAGCGCTTGAGGTTGTGTCCGATCTCGGCGATCAGTCCACTTTCGATTCGAATATCCAATCCTGCAACAGCTTCGATAGCACAGTTGGCGATCACAAGGTCGCTCACGGGACGTCGATTCCCAGGCTGCGAAGGACTGGTTCGGTGTCGGCGCCGGACGCCGATGCGATGCCGATGCTCGCGCGCCTGTAAGGAAAGGCAATGGCTTCGGGGTCGGGCTTCGGTGTTTTGACCTCCAGCGACGGGAGTGTCGATGAGACGAGGTCCGCCATCGAGATGTCCCAGAGTTCACCTGCTCCGGATGATGTTTCGGACATTGCGAGCGCTGCTGCAAGTAGGCCGGTGAGCGGATCGGCTATCGCATCGCCGACAAAGGCAGGGGACCCGGTGTCATCGCGTGCGACTAGCCCACTCGACGCGGCGATGTCGTCACCGAAACCAATACGTGGTGAGTCTCGTCCGGCAGCGGTGATCGAGATCCAGGTGGTCCCGGATGCGACCGCTGCATCTGCGTCGAGCCCGAATCCTGCCAGTGCACGTGGCCGTGATGCTTCGAGAACAATGTCTGCTCGCTCGACCAACAGAGCTAGTGCAGACCTTCCAGCGGGGGTATCAGGATCGAGCACGACCGACTCATGCCCCGAATGCAGCAGCGAATAGAATTCCCGATTTCCCAGCCTCGCTCCGTCAGGCCGGGTGGGCGTTTCAACCTTGATCACGCGCGCTCCCGCATTTCCGAGGAGGTGTGCACACAGTGGACCGGCCCAGAGCGCGCTGAAATCGACGACGAGCATTCCGTCGACACTGCGTCGCGTAGTCGGGGTGGGAACCAGCTTTGTGCTGCGTTGGACTGGTGCGGCGGCAAGCCCGAGCAACATTGCTCGCTCAGCTAGTTCAGCACCAGGGCGCTCCGACAGCCAGGCGGCGACAGCAGGCCATAGATCATCTCCGATATCGTGCGAGATCAGCGCCGCCAGCAGGCTCGGATCACTCTCGCGAGCGCAGGATACGGCCGCCCAACCGTCAGACGTAGGAAGCAGGCGGGTTTTCCCGCCAACCGAGACATTGCCGTTTCGGGTCATCCCCGTAAACGCTGCTCGCTCGGAGAGGAAACGAGCTCCGCGGACCGGGGTGCCGATGAACGAACCCAGGCTATCGGCGATTGTGGCGGCGCTTCCGGGGGGAATCAGGGGCGGGCCGTCCGATGGTCCGGTTAGAGGAACAATTCCGCTGCTCAGCCAGTCCTGGACTCGGACAGCCTCGTCGACGGTGTCCGGCCAGATGAACATCACACGATGTTACACTCCGAAAAGTACTACCGGACCGGCAATCCCGCACGTCATGGGAGCTATTCGGTGCCCAGACGCGTGAAGGACGAGGATGGTCGGTCAGATTCACTTGGTGTCCCCGTCGGACATTGTCGATGGGGCGCTCGATCGTCCGATTCTGGCTGACGGTGGCGTCCTCGACGACGCGGTGGTTGTTGTCGATCTTGATCAGCCGATCTCCGCAGTCACGGCCGTGGCCGTGGCGGCCAAAGTCGTCGCGTCCGACCGTGTTGTCATTGGTCGGGCCGAAAAAGTCCCCGATGCGGCATGTCGATCACTCGCCCGGGCACTCGACACCACCGTCGCGTCTCACCATGGCTCAGGTATTCGGGAGTTCGTGAGCGTCGAGGATCTCGATACCGAATTGGAAGTTCTCGTCGAATGTTTCACCGAGAATCCGTACGCGTCAATTGTTGCGTCGCAGGTTCTGCGGTTGAGTGAAAATTTGCCCATTCAAGCTGCCTTGGACGTCGAATCCTTAGCGTACTCAACGCTTCTGGGCACTCCTGATTTTCGGCGGTGGCTCGATGGGCGAGGGCCAAGACCGCTGCCTCCCCCCGCCCCGCAGGAACCGGTGCTGATCGATCGCCGTGAAGCGCTGCTGCACATCACACTTAACCGTCCTGAGCGGCGCAATGCCTACGGTGCACAAGTTCGTGACGGGCTGGTGGCGGCACTCCAGCTTGCCTCGATGGATTCCAGTATTGAAAAGGTCCTGCTCGACGGTGCCGGTCCGTCGTTCTCTGCTGGAGGTGATCTGGACGAGTTCGGTACCACTCCGGATCTGGCTATCGCACACCTGATCCGGACGCGAGCGGGTGCAGCGAGATTGATGGCGCGACTGGCCGATCGAATCGAAGTCCATGTCCACGGAAGTTGCGTCGGTGCGGGGATCGAAGTCCCGGCGTTTGCACGGACCATCAAGGCTCACCCATGCACTGTGTTTCGACTGCCGGAAATAGGGATGGGTTTGATTCCGGGAGCTGGCGGCACCGTGTCGATTCCTCGTCGGATCGGTCGGTGGCGGGCTTATCACCTATTTGTCTCTGGCGCTGCGATCAATGCTGGTCGGGCCCTGGAATGGGGACTGATCGACTTGATCGAGGAGCGCTGACAACGTCAGCGGTTGATAGGTGAGGTCAATTCGGCCAAGGCCCCGCCCTCTCGTTTCAACGATGAAATGTGTTGGAGATTAAGCGAGTGGGGGATCCTGTCAGCATGAAAGCCGCAGTTACACAAAAGGATTACGTGCTGCTTCGTGGCTGCCACGATCGCGCGTCACTGCCGTGCCCGCTTCAGTGCTGGCGAGCGACGGTGAAGGTCACCACTCATAGAGGGGCGAAACGTACATCAGTGCGTAACGGATCCACAGAGCTGTACGGCCCAGGGGTCGACGCTGCATGTGGGGCGGAGGAGTCGGCATGTGGCGATTGGGAGGCCGGCGCCCGCTACCCCTCGTTCGTGCAGCTCCTCGCTCTGGCCACGCTGACCCATCAATCCCCGGACTCGTTCATCGCACGTGAAGGCGACGAGGACCTCGACCTCCGGGACGCCATGATGTGGTGCCACATCAGCAAAGCCGAGCAGCCGCGTTGGCGACCCCCGATCACCGAATTCACCGCCGGGCCGTCGAAAAATGTCCCGGCACCAACGATTACCGCGACACCCACTTGTTCTGAAGTGCTTTTGCTTCCAGGGGGAGCGTAGCCAGAGTCTCGAAATCGACTGGCAGGTAGAGCTATTGAGAGAACTGGTCATCACTGATCTGACCAGAGAACTGCAGGGGGAATGATGGCCAGCGACGAAAGTGATTTCGCCCGGGCACTCAACCGGGGGCACGTTTACGGCAGTGCGGAGCAATTGCGCGCTACTTCAGAGGGAACGCCGATCACTGATGCGCAGGGCCGGCACTTGATCCGCGGATTCAACGATCCGCCGAACGACGGTGGCGACGTCGAAAGGCTTCGCGGCTGATCTGGGTGGGCATTGGGGGTGCTCATGACCGTCGCCCCTCTTCCGAGATCCCTCTCCCCGCTACACATGCGGCCATCGAGGACTTCTGGCCCGCGAACCTTCTGGAGGGTTCGGGGACGCCCGTGTCGATCGGGGCGATCGCCGGAGGCTGTGTCGGTGGTGATCCCGGCCTCTCGCTGGGGAACGGCGCTGAGGCACTTGCCCGTGACTTGTTGCCGGGTGTGGGGAAGTTGAACTCGAACACGGGCGGTGGCAGCAGGAGACGTTGGATACTCCGGGTCGGGCCGCGCGACTTTATCAGTCAAACGCGGTGATACCTACGCCCTGGTAGTTTGCGAGGTTCTCTGACAAGGCAGCCACAATTGGGGAGGCAGTCTCGACAGCACGGAAGGTTGTTGTAGCGATGTCGATAGCCAGCGTACGTTGATCAGTTTCCTCCAGCCGGGGAGTTGTTGCTGTGCACGGCGAGTGGGGATTTTTCGTGGGGTCTGCGTCGTCGATACTGTTGGAACGTCCGTTCGACGGTGACCATTCGGTGTTGAAGAAGTTGTGATTTGCGCCGGCAATGGTGATGAGGACGGAGTTGCCCTGCGGGTAAGGGTGTCTGACCTCCACGTACCCGCTGGGATCTCTGCCGACGTCTCCGTCGCAAGTGCCTTCGGTGACGACGGTGGGAACTTCGGGAAGCGCCGGCAGTTCGCCGGTGATGGGTAGTACTGGGGCCACGAGGAGCATTGCGGAGATCGGAAGCAGGGGCAGTGGTCCCGCGTCACCCGACGCGTACCGCGCGACGGCGTCGCCGCCCCGTGAGTGGCCGATCAGCCCGATCGAGGCAAGATCGAGTTGATCGGTGAAGAGCTTCCCGAAGGGGCCCGAGTCTTCGCGGTTCCAATCGCGCCACAAGGCGGTGTGACGATTGAACACGTCCCCGGAATGATCGGTATCAGCCCTGCCGACAGTCGAATTGGCTGAAATCGAGACTACGACGTTTCCCTGAGCTGCCAATGCCGCACCGAGGTAGCCGAAACCGAGAAACGATGAAGTCCGGACGTTTTCCGAGCGGCAGGGCCACGAATCGCCTGGGTCCGAGCACGGCTGACGCCCACCGTGCTGCAGGAAGATGAGATGTTCTTTTCCGGCGGCTTCCTTCGGGAAGTACACCACTGCTCGAAGTTCCTCGGTGTCGTGTCCTTCGGCGCCACCAGTCAGAGTTATCGCAGTCGGGTGCTCCTGGTACACCGCTGCCCGTACGCCTGGAGTTGGATCAGCGAGCCACTCGACGCTGATCGGTCCGACGGACTCACGGGCGCAGGCGGCCGACGTCGAGACCAACACGGCGATTATTGCCCACGACAGTGCACGGACCACACCTTCGCTTGTCCGCTCCCCGCGCCGATGAGCGAGCGTACCGCGGGAATCCGCAGAGCACGCATATCGTGGGGCAGGAGACGTTGAGCCTGGGTTCGATCGGAACATTGACAAAGCGCTTCTCAGTATTTTTCGAGCAATCAGCGCTCGAAAATGACGTTTTCGCGCAATCGTCGAGAACCATCGCTGACGACTGTGCGTAGGCAAGTCGATCATCGATCTCGGCCCAGGCGCAGCATCGACGACGGTCACCATCGAGTTGCTTGCGACGGCGATAGTGGACAGGAAGCTGTCGAATCCCTGCGCGGCAACAGGCCCAAATGCTTGCTCCTCACCTTTCACGAACCAAGCGTCGCCCCGTTCAACAGGGTCGAGTCTATCGAAGAAACCGAAGCGAATCGTATCTTCTATAAGTGTGGAGTCTTCTTGGATTCCACACACTGTGACGGACCGCTGCAATGGTGCTGGGAGCGATCGTCACGTATTTGCCGACGCGCACGTGCCTAGTGAGGAACGCTGGCGACGGAGGCTCCACGATTGTGTCGTCGAGTTTCCATTTGAGTGCAATAGCGAGAGCTGCGACGGACTGCTCGAAACCCACGTGGCCGACGATCTGCCCTGAGTTCTGAGCACCGCGGAACTCTTCCTGAGTGAGGGCGAGACCAAATTTGAGCAGAATGGAGCCGTAGCGTGACATATCTGCAGACCGACGGATCGGCACCTCGCTGACGTTCTGGCTGAGGCTGCTTAGGACGATAGGCAGACTGTCCATCAGCAAACCGGGATTGCATCCGGTACCGAGAATGGAGACTCCGTTGGCGGTCGCGAGCCGATCAATGTGAGCCTGCTGGCCGCTGCGGTGTGCTCGATTACCGCTCGCCGACGTATTTCCAGAAAGGCAAGGGGGAGGCGCGTTGACCCTTTCGCCGTTGACTGACCCGCACTCGCGTCATGAACTCGCTCACCAACCCCTGTCTACCTTGTCGCAGTCGTCGTGCGACTGTCGATAGGAGATCTTGGCGGTAACGAACGATTACTGACGCGCGGCACTCCCGTCGGGACTCCCGTGGAGGGCTCTCAAGCATCCCTGCCTCCTTCTCGGGCGGGCGAGGTTGACTCGGAGCTCGTTTCACTGTGCTTTTGTGTGCCACCGACAACAGCACGCGTATGCAGTGTGGTTGTCTACTGAAGTTCGGTCAATAGTGCGGTGAGAGTGTGGGTTTCGTTTGCGGGATCGGGTGTGCTGGCCCGGACCGCTTTGAGGACGCTGTCGATCCGGCCGTCGAGTGCGCCCCATACGGTTGCGTCGAGGGGCCGCAGGGACGTTTCGTCGTCGTCCCAGGCGGTTTCGAGGTCTTTGATTCGTGCAACCGCGCCGGTGTGGTCCCCGGCTTGCACTTTCGTCAGTGTGTCCTGCGTGATGGTGCGGAAGTTGGCGATGTCTGTGGACGGGAAACTGGCGCTGGCCTGCCCTGGTGTGAGGGTCGCGCTCGCCGCTGCCGTGCCGGTTTCTTCTTCGCTCGCCAGGGCCTCGTGCGGCTGTGCGGAGGCCCACACGAGCAGTGCGCCTGCAGCGACGGCGACCGCGGCGTAGTAGCCGAGCATGACCCGTTCGCGTCCCCGAGACGGTGTGCTGGCCGGCGGGCGTGGGAGCTCGGGTTCGGTGGCGACGTCATGTCGGCTAATCGTGAGATATACGACCGTCGCCACAATCGCGAGGAGGAAAATAGCGCTGGTGAGAGCCGTACCTGCGCCGAGACCACGATCGGTGGACGAGGACGCAACCCAGTCGCCGAGGTTGGCGCCGAGCGGGCGAGTCAGCACGTACGCGAGCCAGAAGGAGAGCACCGCGTTCGCGCCCAGCCGCCAGCCGATCACGATCAAGACGATCAACCCGGCAGGCAGCAGGACCGAGATGCCTGGCCCCCATCCGGTGACCTCGAGTATCCAATCGCCCGCGGCGGTGCCGAGGGCGAACGTGACCAGAACAGCAAGCCAGTAGAACAACTCCCGCGCCGGCGAGACGATGCTGTGAATCGACAAGGTCCTTTCACGGGCGAACCAGACACCGAAAACCACAGCCAGGGTCGCGGCGAAGACGCTCGTACTCACTGCGAGTGGCACACCCAGATTGTCGGTCAAGATGTCGGTGTAGAGCGTGCCGGCGACGCTGAGCACCACAACCGCCAGCCAGTAGACGAACGGCACGTAGCGGTTGAGGCGCAACTGCCACACCAGGACAACGGCAAGTACCACCGTGAAAATGAGGGCGGTCGCATTCAGTCCCAACCCCAGTGTCATGTTGATCCAGTCGGCGAAACTCTCACCGACAGTCGTGCACAGGATCTTGATGATCCAGAACCAGACCGTGATCTCGGGGACCTTACTCAGCATCACTCGATGGGCCGGGGCGGCTTCAGATCTCGTTGTCTCACTCACATCCCCGACCGTAGAGAGACGATGCTGAAAACGCCCTGAGAGCAACCGAGCTCGCAGTCGTGCGACCCATTCTCAGCGCCTTCACAGCTGCCGACTTCGATACTGCACAGATGAAAGAAGTAGAACCACATCCAGTGTCGTCGGCGTCGGCGCACGGTGCCTCGGTCCCTTGAACCTGGTCGGATGGGACGACGAATTGGTGTCCGGCATACATCAAGGCAGTCAAGCCCCATTGCTTTGATCGTGTTGGTTGGTCGGTTGGGGGAGGGGCACTGTTTTCAGGTGCCTCAAGTGCTCGTGTTTGTGCAGCATAGGGGCGGTGAATAATGTTGTCTATCATTGGTTTTGAATTTCATTTGGTGCGGGTTCGGTTTCGGTGGGTTGCATACAATTCTCGCCAACCGAAAAACTGCAGCTCGCGTTCAGTCGGGGCTGCGCTCGGTTTAGTTGACATCTGACCTGCGAAGATCACTCTCTTTACGGGGAAAGGATGTACGTCATGCCGAAGCCGTTCCCGAGGAATTCCGTCGCGATGTGGTCGGGGTCGCCCGTAAGCGCGAAGCCCCACTGACCCAGATCGCGAAAGCCTGCAACAATCACCACCTCGGGTTCCTGGGCTCGAACGTCAACGCAGACAGTGGATCGCCGATGGGAAGTATCAAGATCCCTAACGGTGGAGCCCACGTAGTTGCCGGTAGCTGCGTCATCGACGTCACCGCCAGCACTGCTGGCCCGGTGCCCTA
>Ga0153993_100002_pt1 | contig 83765 bp, 106 predicted proteins | sample TSNC077MetaG_FD_104706 | JGI IMG/M metagenome (GOLD analysis project Ga0153993, IMG submission 104706) | Attine ant fungus gardens microbial communities from North Carolina, USA - TSNC077 MetaG | ecosystem: Host-associated > Fungi > Mycelium > Unclassified | place: USA: North Carolina, Lumber...
AGATCACCTTCGCGCTTCAAATCGGCTTTGATCACTGTCAGACTACGACCAGTGGATTCAGCGATGGCCTTAATGAGGAGACTCTCGCCGATACCAAGCTCAATACCTTCGTAGTCTGGACATAGCTTCTCGGAGTTAGTGACATGCATCAGATTCCTAGCAGAAGAACGTACTCTGTTGATGCAAAGGTATACTGTCTGAAGAAGTGATTTGTAGTCATCCTTTGTACTTCGTCGGATAACAAGTAGGAGGAAAGAGGTAAGATACGCATTTTTCTCAAGTCGTTTTGTCGTGCTTTCTATCAGGGAAAATGTCTTCGCTAATGCGGAGTATGGGACCCTAACGTATGTTTGAGAATGCTGTGCATATCAGAACGAATCAAACTCACGGTTGTCCGACCTTCCACCCTCCTGGTATGTCGACATCCTTTACCCGTAGTAATGCAGCTTCAGCTCTGGGGAGAATATGAGACTTTTTGATGGGAACAAATGGCGAATACGAACGTTTTGGCTGCTGCAGTACCCCCTACAGCAGTGGTCCCCTCGGGTTCATCCTTTTCCACCTCGTCCTCTCCGTCATCGTCACTGAGCTCGGATGCTACAGTAGCTTCTGATTCTGCGTGTGATGTCGCTATGGTAGTTGTTGCCTTGCTTTTTTGTTTCTGCCTAGGCTGGGGCGAACGAGAAGAGCAAGAAGAGCGCGATGAAGCAGATTTTGAGACCAAGGAAGATGAACCAGCAACAGGAGAATCGAGGGGGGGCATCATGCCTGAGAATTTGATTGAGTGGAGAAGATAACTGAAGTTAAATGGTAGACCATACTTGAGGACGGTTGATCTTCATCAGAGTCGACTATTCGACGCCTCTTTGTAGCAGGAGGGCCTATAAAGTGGTTATCAGGCGTGAGTTTCGCACTGCGCACGAGAATACGAACCATTCTTGACGGCTGCCTTCTGCTTTGAGCTTTTACCTATCCAGATTTTAGTAGAAGGAAGCCCAAGTATCATTTGACAGGAAACTCACAGGATTCGGGCATGATTACAGAATTATCGTCCTCTTCCTTACCCTTGGCTTTCTCTTCCTTTGATTCAGCGCGAGCTTTCCGTTTACCCCCCTTCCGTTCAAGAAGACTAGATTGCTGGGGTGGGGGAGTTTTTGCACCTGGAGACACTTCGAAGAATTTACCTGGTAGACACGAATTTAAAGATCACGTCAGGCAAGTATGGTAAAGGTATAGAGGGAGAGAACCTAGAGTCTGCTGACGACCCATCAACTTGATTGAGGTGCGTATGAACAGAACACGCGAAACAAACATGTGTACATACCGCGTCGCGTCTCGATTACGCATGACTAACAAGCCATTTCAGGGTCTGGCATTTTGTTGAAAGCCATCAAGGTGATCAAGACAAGCCTATCGCTCCTTCTAAGTCAGACACTGAGAATGATTACTGCCAGGATAAAGATATTTAGTGCTTGCTTTATCAAGACGCTCTCTGAGAAATGTGAGTTGAAAGAACAGTGCATTTCTCTCGCGAGATAGTAGTACCAGAATATTATTGCATATTACTATGAGTTTACTGTAGACCCAGAGGATGTGGATGCAAAGTGCTGGTCTAAAGTGGAAGTCAATTTTTGGAACTGCATCATTGATAGATCTTCTTCATTGGTTGATCCTGTCTTACGGGACTTGCCGAAACAGCTATACAGTCACAAGTGGCTTAGCCAAGCAAGTATCAACAAATTTGAAGGCCTCGGATATCGTCGCCGCCACCCACAAAGACCTTCATCATGGCTGACGCTCAAGTGTGTTCCTGCTGGTCTTGTCAGTGATCACTTGCTTACGGAATATGTTTTTCCAAACAGGTCGAAAAGGCATACCAGAAACAGCATCTCTTCCAAAATGCCAAGGCCCGCGGTGCGTCTAAGAACATAGAGGCTCCCGGCAGAAATGGTTGACATGGATATTGGCATGCAGGTGGCAAGATTATTACTAAGCAGAAGCGGTGGACCAAGGATGTTGGAATGGGGTTCAAGACCCCTCTTGAGGCGATCAACGGCACTTATATTGGTGCGTTTGCACAAAGACGTTCGACTGTGACCTGACCTGAGATGCTCATACAGACAAGAAGTGCCCTTTCACTGGCCAAGTGTCCATTCGCGGACGCATCCTCACTGGCAAGGTTGTGTCAACGAAAATGACCCGCACGATTATCATACGTCGGGACTACCTGCATTACATCCCGAAATACAGTGCGTGTGACCAGTTGCAGAGGGACTGTCTAACACGCTTTGCAGACCGTTATGAGAAGCGGCACAAGAATCTTGCTGCTCACGTGTCGCCTGCTTTCCGGGTTGAGGTTGGTGATACCGTCACTGTTGGTAAGTAGGCCGCAAAGTGTTGTTTGCAAGAGTGCTGACGACGGGCACGTGCAGGACAATGTCGGCCGCTGTCGAAGACGGTGCGGTTCAATGTGCTGCGGGTATCGAAGAACAAGGCTGCGACCAAGTCTTTTGGGAAGTTCTGAGTTAGTAGTGTTGTAATGCCTATTAACAAGTTATTGAGTTATGATGGATATGCAAACAAAAGCCAAACAAGAGGAGTGTACTTTACCACTGCTTTGCTTTGCTTGTGCTCGACCGTCAAGCTGGCGCCGACGCTGCTCTCTGCAATCGCCTCGCGCCTTGCCCGATCTCGGCCACAGTCTCCTGCGCAGATGGGCCAGCAGCCCTCCAAGAAAGGCAAGAGGCCCGCCCGGGACAGAGACTCGGCAGCGGACACTGCACTCCCCGATGACCCCGACGACTCGGCCGGGACGTCCGCCACGACTCCCGTTGCCAATGGCGTGGGAAGACACAAGCCGACTCTGCCCGACCCTTCCTCGCTGCCCCGCACACACCCCTCCCCGTACCCAGGACACCCTTCTCCCTCCGCCTCTCCTCGTCCTTCCCCTAACCCCAGCCCTGTCCCCCCCGACACTCCTACTACGCCTGCGATCCTCGCCAATGCCGCCCCCTTCGCCCCAGGCTCCGCTTCTTCTGCCGCCCCTCACGCAGAACCCATCGCCCCTAAAGACAAGCTCAAGCCTTTTGACGTCGACGACATGATCCAGCGCCTCCTCGACGTCGGCTACACCGGCAAGGTCTCCAAATCTCTTTGCCTCAAGAATACTGAGATCACCGCCATCTGCCTTGCTGCCCGCGAAGTCTTTCTCAGCCAACCTACTCTTGTCGAACTTTCCCCACCAGTCAAGATCGTTGGCGACGTGCATGGCCAGTATTCAGATCTTATACGCCTCTTCGAAATGTGCGGTTTCCCACCCTCCGCAAACTACCTCTTCCTAGGCGACTATGTCGACCGTGGCAAACAGAGCCTTGAAACCATCCTCCTCCTTCTTTGCTACAAAATCAAGTATCCCGAGAACTTCTTTCTCCTGAGAGGCAACCATGAGTGCGCCAATGTCACACGAGGTACTTTGATTGTGTCTCTCAGCACTTGTTCTCACACTCCCATCTCCGCCAGTATACGGTTTTTATGACGAATGCAAACGACGGTGTAACATCAAGACTTGGAAGACCTTTATTGACGTTTTCAACTGTCTACCTATCGTTGCCATCGTTGCGTCCAAGATCTTTTGTGTCCATGGCGGTCTTTCACCCTCACTACATACAATGGAAGATATCAAACGCATACAACGCCCAACAGATGTCCCTGACTATGGTCTCCTGAACGATCTTCTCTGGTCAGACCCCTCTGACACTGCCTTAGACTGGGAGGACAGTGAGCGCGGTGTTAGTTATTGTTTTGGCAAGGCTGTCATAAATGATTTTCTCCTACGCTACGATATGGACCTTATATGTCGTGCACATATGGTCGTGGAAGATGGTTATGAATTTTGGAATGACCGGACGCTTGTCACTGTATTTAGTGCTCCTAATTACTGCGGTGGTGAGTTCCCTCTTCTATGTTAAGTTTATCATTTACATCTTTCCAACGTTAGAATTTGACAATTATGGCGCTTGTATGAGGCAAGCCTGTTTTTATTCCTGGAATTCTGCCTTACATATTAAGCCTTTATCTTCAGTGTCTCGGAAGAGCTTTTGTGCGCCTTTGAGCTCCTCAAGCCCCTCGATGGCGCTGCATTGCGTAAAGAAATGACCAAGGCTAAGCGGAAAAGGTAAAAAACTTTTCCTCCTTTACCTCTAGATCACCCCTGAATCCAATTACCAGCTTGATGGCTTCGGCTAACTAATCAACCGATCAGTGTTCATCGCTGCCACTGAAGAATGCTAAAACATCACACAACTCATTGCCGCTTACCATTGATGCCTCCATTATACTTGGAATCGGTGTCATGGCCAGCCCCTCTCCTGTCTTTCACTCACGTTTTTGCATTCACTCCGCTTTATCCGCCGGTGTGGTTTATTAAGTGGCCTCTACCTTCTCCACGTCCCTCATGACTCTGCAAGTATATTGCGCCGATGCCTGCTTCTGGGTCTTCGGACTTCTGTAGTTCTAATCCTTGTCTGTTTTATTTTTTCTGTTTGTTATTGGGTACATACGTAGCACTTCCCATTATCTCTTTTCTCTCTCTCTGCTTCTTCATTGAGTACTGTGTCTGCTATTTCTAATGATTCCCCCGCCATCATGACCATCTCGTAAGTCCACCCTAAATGTAGACTCAGTATCTTACCCCTGCCGTCAAGGAAGTCCAACAGAGTATTTGTATTTATCGTCACCTCGTCTGCTATAAACACGACATCATTTTCTTGCTGGTTCATTTTAGGATTGTCGGGTTTCGTTAGTATTAGACACGGTGTCGTGTCAAAAGTTGTCCGTTGGGTGTCAGTGGACATTGGAATCATCCCTATCAATGATTGAACTGCAAACAGGATCAATAATTATATCAAAGTGTCTTGATCGGCCTCAAGATACAAAGAAAGGGAAGGATTAGGTTATTGATTACAATGAAACAATCAAGAGATATATCAAGGAATAGAACTGTGTAATAAATTGTTGATTCCAAACAAAAAGATCAAGTGATAGATCGTCACTCATAAACACATGCACAAATGCATGTATATATATTTAAAGCATAAGAGTACGCGTCTATCTATTTCCACCGAAACACTTTGAACAAGTCAATGTCTTGATGAGTCCACGGACGTACTTGGAACCAAATTCGATATTTCCAGAATCAGAAGACAACAACAACGGCGATGCAACTGTTGGTCTGGATGAGATGTCACAATAGAATGAATTAACCGTATATTAACCTAGAACACGGGACTTGAGACCTGACAGAATGACTGCCGACGCCATACATGGATTCATCCATCATCAGAGGGATGAATGAACATGTCATAGGAAAGGACAGCGAAGGCGAAAACAATCGCAGAACAGCCTATCAGACTCCAAACGGTCACAGTATCCATCCCGAGTCCAAAGACAAGCTATAGTTGGCTATCATTCAGAGGATAAAATGATGCAGACCTTACGAGGACACCTACATCAGATATGAAAACGAGTACAATGGTCATCAAGTTGCCCACTGACGTGACGATGGGACCCCATATGCCTAATAAAACCTGTGAGACCACCAATTCCAGTCAGTGTTTCACGTTTGTCAGATTCAAGCATTCAAGAAGCATACCATCGAACCGGAATTGAAGATAGTACCACTGAACGCAATCCCGGCGATGCACACAACTGTCCATCTATCCTTGGGCAGCCGAAAAATCTCAATACCGGTACGGTCGCACATGAGTAGAAGCACCCAAAGGAAGATCCCAGTTGCGAGTCCAACGAGGGTGGCCATCAAATTCGAAAACAGAGCAAAAGGAAGAGGGTTGGTAGTCCGTGAAAACTCGTGTTCAATCTCGCTTTCTTCATCGCCCGATATGCTCTGGTAGAGGCTCCTCTCTTTTTTTCTCGAGTCGTTCGGAAGGACAACGTACATCTTGTATGAAACTTGATATAGCCCATATGAGAAAGAGGCAACCAGTGTCAAGAGATTACCAAGGACGGGAGCATTGGATATAGCCTGAGTTTGGTTCTTAGGAGTAACCGCTGTTCTTCCATATACAACCAAAACTACGCCTGCGGTTGCCAGCACCACAGCAACCATTTTCCTAATTTCTAACTTTAAACCAAAGGCCTTGATGGAAATAAGATAAACGAAGAAAGCATTGGTGTTCCAGATAGCTGAAAGCACAACAATCAGATCATGATGGATTCTGTTGGGGTGCTACTCACCAGTGACATCAGATACGCTTGATAAGCATCACATGTCAGTGGTTCGATGGATAAGGAAGACGGGATTCTTACGGTGCCAGGGGGATTGCTGCAAACCAAAGAAGTGCAGGTAGTGTGATGCCAATCGTTAATCCAATGATGAACAAAGCAGACTTGAGCTTAGGAAAGGGTCTAGGTCCATATACGGATGATCTAGAATTTGACTTTGAAGAGAGATGGTTGACTATCGCAAGACGTAGTTCTGAGAGAAGGCCGGAGATGGTGTAATCTGTGGTGGCTGAAAGATACAGCAAATGTAAGGGGAAAATGAAGGAGAATGAAGAGTGTACGATGTAACTAAGCCGCCGGCACGGTCAGCTATACTGGCTGACGGTGAAGAGGAGTTCCTTACAATATGAAGAATGGCTGGCGATAATGCAGATTAGTCTGAACATACTACACACGATGACAATTGAATAATCTTTGAAAGCAATGGTCGGAATGACATACTTGGGTAAGCTGGCTTTCGATCGTGAAACCAAGAAGAGTCACAACGAATAAAATTACAGCTGACTTGCCGCCCAGGTGGGGAGGAGCGGATACCAGGCTATTTCTAAAAGGCATTCAATGAGCGATGTAGCATGTAAGGGACTCTAGTTTACATTTCACAGGTTCAGGACAGTGCTCCACCGTCGGAGAGTCACGTGTCGGAAACATCCCCCTCGAACCACACGACTGCACTAGCAAACTTCATCCACGCCCTATTCCCTTGGCCACAGACCTTCTGTAGACACACACCTGTCATTGGGCCTTACCTAGGCTCTCCGCGCCCCAGTACTAGCTTGCTTGTTGCAAAATAAAAATGCTGGATACAAAAAAAGAAAGTCACGTGCGGGGCTAAGTTCTGCTCAGCGTCGACGCCGGCAAAAAAAGCAATGCTTCGAGCACTTATTGCAACAAGCCGACCCCTCATAGCCCGACTCTGCGTCGCTACCCTTCCTACCTTATCTCACCACCACCATGCACACATCCCGTCTATTCCGTCACAAGCGCTGTCGATAGCACGAGGGATGAAGGTTCGTGCTTCCGTCAAAGTCATGTGTGATGGGTGCAGCATTGTGAAAAGGAAAGGACGTGTGTATGTCTTGTGTACAAGGAACCCGAAACATAAGCAAGTGTGTGGTGTAGTTTTCTTAGCTTTTGGTGTGTTGCTCATACGCCTTTGCAGCGCCAAGGATAGATCGTACAGAGATGGTTTTCAACACAGATGGAATTGCTTGTTTGGAGATCACACACCAAAAAATACAGATATGGATGCTGCACTATTGACGGGTCCACAGTTGGAACTCATACTCCGTTCCATCCTTCTGCTTCTGTACACCAGCGGGAACATCAAACCCGACCCAGTCAACCAACACTTGATGCAATTCCTGCTTCCACTTGCCTTCTGTCCTAAATTCGGGCATAAAAGTATCACATTCATAGACTGGAGTTGTAATGCGGGTGACAAGGACCTGGTCGACGAGAGCTTCTGGTGAGGGCTCAAGTGTTGCTTTGTACAATGATGCACCACCAATGATGAAGGCCCGGTGAATGGGAACTGTGTGTTTGAGTTTGAGAGCATCTTTCAGTGAGCTGACGAGAACAGCCGTCTCCGGAGCGGCGTCTCTAGAGGGTTTGTTGTTGAGGATGATTGTTCGTTCCAAAAAAATTCAAATGACCATACAATGTGTAATCTGGGTTATTGCTAATAACGATATTAAGACGCTTTGACAAGGGCCTGTACTTGGCTGGGATGCTCTCCCAAGTCTTTCTACCCATGATGACCGCATTCTGAGTTCCCTCAGGAGCATTTTGGGTTGCATGCATAAAGTACTTCATGTCTTCGTAAATGCACCATGGCAGACGCCCGTTCTTGCCAATTCCATTTGCCGTGGTAGCGGCAACGATGATGGAGAGACGGATCATGGTAGATGTTGAGGTGTAAATTTGTATTACATGTTCATTATCGACTTTTAATTCCACTTTTTCCATTCAGATCCGCTAGGCGGCGTCACCTCTACCCTCTTCTTTCCTACATTGTTCCAATCAGTACTTAGTGTCGTGCCTCCACTTTCCGAAAAGCTCTTGACCATTGCACGACGTGTATCCTCGTCTGCATCTGCATAGATCTTTTGGAAGAAACTATTGATCGTACTGTCACCCCCGACATTGGGATCTTCCTCCGTAGTCTTTTCTTTTTCAGAGCTGAGAATGTCATCCGAAATGCCTTCCCAATTTTTAGTTTTTCTGGGTCGGGAGGTGGATTCGGAGGGTCTGTAAGAGGCATTTGCTAGGGCTATTGAATAGAATTGGGTTAGAAGTCAGGCAAGGCGATGGTGGGCGTTGCTCACGATCAGGAGCATCTCCAATGAGCCCTCCCCACCGACCCAAAACTTGCTTTTTAAGAATGATCTCAACCTTGACCTTTCCAACCGCGAATAAGCTGTTTTCGGGATCAATTTGACCCTTCAAGGGCTGTAAATTGAGGGTTATCTCGCCGCGGGTATAATTAAGCTATAGTGCAACGTTATAGAGGACTCGGCCAAGAGTGGGTTATTGAATCACCTCTCGGGGTTGGAATGAGACGTTGATTTGAGCAGGGTCGGCGTTGCGGTCGAAAACGGAGATGTTGACTTTATCGTCTGTTTCGTAAAATTCGTAACTAAGACCTGTCAAGTCTTATTCTGAAGGCAAAGGGACAGCAAAAAAAAAACACACCGGGGAGTCATGTAAGAGTTTGTAGAAATTAGAGATCAAGTGTATGACGCTTCGAGTACATTCTATGTTCCTCTCCCACGGATCCATGATCTGAGAACAAAAGCTGTATGTAGCTGTTTATTTCTATGTCTCTCGCACAGCAGCTCCAAGCATAATACGTGGGAACTTGTGACTCATCAGCTTCTTGGGAGTGGTAAAGACACTTGGATACCAGTTTATCCACACGTGACTAGACGGTGTTGTTTGTGATATTCTGGCCCGCTGCGACTTCAATGCAGCCATATGAGGACTCGGACACTGACTGCGACGATCTCCGCAGATGCTCTACCACCGACCCCAGCGATCTTCACAGATGTCCTCCCACCAACTCCGACGACTTCCGCAGATACTCTGTCACTGGCCCCGTCGATCCCCGCAGGTGTTTTGCGACCAGCCGCGATGACTCCCGCAGACGCCCTCCCAACGACTTTCTCTTCCCCCCGTCCGTCTCCTCGACCACGACCTCAACACCCCTGCCCTCCCGTGCTGCCTCACCGCTCCCCCTGCAACACCGCATCTATCCTTCCTGGCCCTCTGACACAGATGACGAGCTATTTTCCCCGCTCATCTCGTATAATCCTTCCCGCAGCTCTTGGTGGCCCGACCAGCGCGCCCCTTGGTGGAATTCTTCTCCCAGACGTCGCTCTCGCAGCTGGCGTGCTACCCGCACTGCGAAGCGCTGGCTGCGCAACCTCGTACGGCATCCTCTCTTTCCCAGTCAGCCTATCACCATCGTATGTGTTCCTCCTTACTTTCTACCTCTCGTCTTACTTTTCATGCAGGTCCTGACCCTCATTCTCCTGTCTCTATTTGCCATCCTGCTAACTCTCCTGCTCATCTACATCCTCAATCCAGACAAAGACCCTTTGCCTTGGCGCGCATACTGTGCCTATCCTTCTATATATAATACTCATCAACCCCCCAACCCTGCTGCATCATATCCTAGTCCGAATTTTCCACCTTCACATGCTTTACCCTTCCCCCCTCCCGATCTCGACAAACTTCCTCCTGCTGGCATTTTCCTGGGCGTCTTTTCTATCGACTCCGCTATCGAACGCCGCCAATGGGTCCGTTCTACTTGGGCTAAACATGCCAGGAGCAGAAACGGTGCTGGCGATGGCGACGGCGGCCTTGGAACCTCCCGAACCATTGTCCGGTTCGTACTAGCCCAACCCCGTGGGGATTGGGAGCGCCGCATTCAGCTTGAACAGCAGTGTAGGTGTCCCCCTCGCAATGTTTGTCAGGGTTGCTGACCGGATACACACAGTATACAATGATATTATCATTCTGCCAATGTGGGAAAACATGAACGACGGCAAGACACATACTTTTTTCTCTTGGGCTTCAATCAATGCCTGGGTACCTCCTGTTATGACCAACTCCACTACCCCGCCACCCAGTTTTACTTATTCGAATTACACTTCTTCCCCACCCGCTCTCGCACCCCATGATTCCTATGCTGCCTCGATCGACGTTGCTTCTGCCAACCCAAGGAACTGGGTGAGACCAGACTATGTTGTCAAGGTTGATGACGATTCCTTTGTTATGCTGGCAGAACTGGAAGCTCGCCTCCGTCTTGAACTTCACACATTCCACGATAGTCGTCACACTTCCAGTACTTCACGTGGTGTGACAATGATGTTTGATGCCAATGCCCCGACCCAGCTGACCGACAGTGATCCGTTGATATATTGGGGGTATCTTGTAACCAACAAATACCATCAATTTATGGCAGGCGAGCTGTATGCACTAAGTTGGCCTTTGGTAGACTGGGTGGCAAAAGACCCAATGGTCAAAACGATGACCAAGGGTGCTGAGGATAAGCAAACCGCCAAGTGGATGCGCATACATCCAAGGCGTGACGAAATTCGATGGACAAATGAGCGCTGTTGGATCTACGACCATCCCAGGTCTGGCACTGTGTCAGTTTTATTTTTATTCACTTATTGGCTCTGAGCCCTCATTTCCGTCTTAGTTACGCCCATGGTTTCCTCTTCCCTTCCGAGGTAACCCGCGTAAAACGTCAAATACAGGAAGCATATGGTGATAATGCACAGAAAGTATTGAGAGATATGTCACAAACTCCTGCGAACGGGAATCCTCCTACACCTGCGGACTGGGCGCATTCTAGTGTATCAACCTTTAGGGTGAGGTATGCTCCCCCACTTCCTGATCTGTCGATATCGCAGAGTCTAGAGGCACTTGTGGAAGGAAGTGATATGTCGCTACTAAAAGAAGGTGCGGTTCATCTGACGCATGGAGGATACTTGGAAACTGACTTGACAGATACAGGGAGTGCCATGACGCCTGAATATGCGTGGGCGCATCGTGAAGGCCGACAAACCCGGTACGAAAGTAACCGAGTAGGCGGAACCGTTGCAGTACACTTTATCAAAAAACAGATATGGTTCTTGGAGACTGCCATGGCGATGTTGGAGGGAGACGAAAGATCGGAGCATGAAATGTTCGAGGAACGTCAAGTATCTGCAGCTGTATCTGCAGCTGCGCTATCGGGAAACCCACGGCATCCGGTTGAACAGCATGCTATTGCCAGATGATGCTGATAGACGGTGATCGCTTCGCCCTTTGTATTTTTTGATTTTAGATTTTTTGTGTGGTTTGTGTGGAATGGACCCAAAGGCGCATAGTACTCTATTTCTTGACAGTTCTTGACTAATTCTATCCTTGTTTTATTGTCACTGGACTTTTCAGCTGCCAACTCTTCACATTTGTAGATATTTATACCTCAATTGTTCCGTCAATCTGCTTGTCCTTGCAAAGAAATAGAAATAAACAATTCCTAATACGAATAGAAGATTCTATGACAGCATCGCTAGAGAGCATTATCCGAAAAATCATGATATCCATCGAGACTACTGCCAGGCGTCGCGCGTTGCCCATGCAACTCAGTATGAAGTGCTAGAGGGACGGCAGATTGATACCGTGTGGTCACAGCACGAAGAATGACGGGTTCCCAGTGACGGAACCATTCTCCTTCGCGCTGACCTATGAGTTTATATGGGCCTGAAGGGGTTTGAACAATTCGTGTTTGAGGATGCGGAACCCAATGAGGACGGGGCGAACTCGTAGACGGAAGAGAAGTGATGGATGTAAAAGCGGTCGCGGAAGAGGATATTGTAGGAGACAGGGTGGATGAACCAGCGACAGTGTCTTGGTAAGAAGGTAGATCACGGTCCTGGGTTGTGGTGGCTGTAGACGACGGACTCGAAGGAATCCACCGCTTCAAGGGATAAGCACTTCCACAAACTTCCCACTTACCTCCACCACGAGGATGAAATTGCTTAAATAACCAGATGAAGGGATAGATAAACAAGATGATTGAGATAAATTTTAACCACTTATTTGACAAGGTTCGTGAAAGTCGATTTGAAGAGCGAATATGGATTTTGGAGTTGATAGGTGTAAAAGAGACTTGGATGTTGCCGTGGTAGGGAGCCAATGCAATTGCGGAACGTATAGCAGATTCCAACTGAGTGAGATCCCAGCCGTAGAGAAGTTTTGTGTAGACGAATTCTTTGAGGAGTTTTGGGCTGGAACAGTAGGAATCTGCCCAATGGCGCAGAGTCTTGGAACTGGTGGAGGTTGATGGAAGGTCTGAAAAGGCTAGTTTGGTGGAATGAGTTGCTGTCATGGCAGCTGCCTGGGACCATTGGCCATTTGCTAAACCAGGGACGGATGTCCAGGGTGGAATGCCTCTGCGGGTGCGTTGTTTGATCCATTCACTGTAATCATTCCGTTCTCGGCGACTCGCTCTTCGGCATTGAGTGGCCGCATGTGAAAGATGATCAGAAGCAATTAGAGGAAGGCCATCTTCCGGAAGTGAAATCGGACCCCTTGTCGTGGGCGATTCGACTTGGCGGACCATTCTACCACGATATACAGGCTCATTGTCAGCAACAGACCAATGGATGGGCACGGCATCGTCAGTATCGTGAGTAGACATTTTCGAGTCAGCAAGAGGAGGGGTGGAGGTTTGAGATGAGAAGGGAGGAGTGATATGGATGTAAAAGTCAAAATCGGTTACATTTTCGGTAAAGGATTCTGTGCGATTTGAATGAGAGGAATTGTCAGACGATGTGGCGAAACGATAGTGGGTCTCGGGATGGGTGCCCTGACAGTGAAGGCGATAGCCTGGTGGACACTGGTAGGCTTGATTGAGGAGGAACTGGAGCAAGGCATCGGCTGATTTTGAGATGAGTGCTCATGAGGAGTGCTCGGTGCTGCGAACGAGACTTGCCGTGAGCATTGAGGGATCTGTCGTGAGAGACGATATCTCCGTTGTCCAGATGAATGAGCTGGACGTTATGAGGCACAGGGTCGGGGCCTGGTACAATGATCATGAGTGACAGGGGCAAGCTGGGTACGTGGCGTGATTGCTTTGTTCCAACCCGACATGTCTTCCACAATAATCTCACCTTCAATAATACTCTCACCCCCGACAATACTCTCACCCTCCACGTCCCTCCCGTCCTCGACATCCCTCTCATCCTCAACACCCTCAACAACTTTCTCGCCACCTTCTTCAACCATGTCTACATCATTCACATCCTCATTCTCTATCTCTTCGACTACAGACACCACCACCACCACCTCATCATCATTACCATCCACTTCAACCTCAACTTTATCAATACCTTCAACCTCAACGTCAACAACGTCATCAACAACTTTGTCAACCTCAACGACGACATCATCAACGACGACATCATCAACGACAGCAATCTCAACGGCAACCCAGACAACTTCCACCTTAACAGTTTCCGATTCTACGACTACCACCTCAACAACCCCCGATTCTACGACTACCACCTCAACAACCCCCGATTCTACCTCAGCAACAACAACTTCCTCCGACGCTCCTTCAACGTCTTCCTCGCCTACCCTAGAGCCGGCCTCGTTTTCCAGTCCGACCCCAATGTAGGTTTCAGGCTACCTCTTCCACTGTCTTCTGAAGCGCCCACTTTCCTAGAACAACTCTCTCGTCTACTTTGTTCATTAGCACAACAGATCACCGGGGTTCTCCCACTAGTACAGCTCCTTCTCAAATCACCTCCACTTTTGTTTCCACAGAAACAGGTGGCTCTGTTTCTACTGTCACTCAGATCATTGCAAACCCCTCCCTTGCCCCCAACAATACACCCTCCAGAGGATCAGGGTGAGTGTTCCCGCCATTCACAACGCACTGGTGGTTCCTGAATACCCTGTACTATTATCAGCTTCTTTGACAATACTGCTGCCGTTGCTGCCGTTTTTGTCCTTGTGGGTCTAGCGGCAACATCTGTGGCCCTCTGGATTCTCTTTGCTATTCGGCGCCGCCGACGTCAACTCCGCTCCGAAAATGATACCGCACTCGTGGCTTCCCAGGCGGCCACTACACACCGATCACTGCTTGGAGATGATGATGATCCTCATCAAGCGCGCTTCAGCGCCTCTGCATTAGAAATATCACAACAACGGTCTAGCTCTCGCCTTGCGTCTACATATTTTGGCACACAAGTCCCGTATCATGACGACCCTGATCATCCGGTAGAATCCTTCAACCCATACACCGATTATGGTTATCCTCAATCAATGCCTTCTGGCCCGTCCAAAGATGGCTATGCTCCTGCGCGCACGAGTTCACCACCCGCGGCAATCATCAATAGTGATCCCAGTCGCAGGCTCAGTACTAGCGGAAGCATGGGAAGTCTTAGTGGCCAAGAGGGGTACATAATGGGCACACACTCCACAACCCCTAGCGGTGCAAGCTACGAGCCGCTGATGGCATCTTATTTCAGGCAATCAAATGGCAGCAACCAGCTTCCCGGCTCGCCCCTTCCATCTACTCCCTCTGCAACGCCGATAGCCAAAGTTCAATCTCCATCCGATCACTCTTCTCAACCACTACTGGACGATAGAGGGCTTACAGAACCCACAGAACCTACCGAAGCTCATTCAGTCTTTGTTTCGGATGATAGGCTGGATCCTGGACTACGACAGCGGCAAAGGGAGGCCGATAGTGCCTCCATGAAAGATTTGAGAGATGAGGAGGACTATTCACGACCAGTACTTGGAGTACGCATTTTTTCTCAATAATAAATCTTCCTTTTCTGACAGTGGTATAGGTTCGTAACCTACCTTGAATTCGGTTTAATTTGCTGGCGCTGCATTCATACCACTACTGACATTCTTTCATCCAAAAAGTGCACCATCCTTATGCACACTCATGGACTTTCTCGTTTTCCCTTGGACTGTCTTTTTGCGATCACATGGACCTTCCTCCTATTCATCAAGTATGTCGATGTGTAAGACCTTTTCTTGCATGCTTTATATCCCCCAGCATTTGCTTTATCATTCTCATGTCATGGACTTCTTCTGCATCTGTGCTCCTCTATCTCGTTCGTTGTATCTACCTCAACATTTTCATATCTTCCCAACACGATCATGATTGACAACAACTTTAAGCTTTTCGACACTTGGCACAACAAAATTGTTCCTTTGCAAATACAAGATGCCGCCCTGTCTCCGCAACCAATGGTGTAACAGGAGTCATGATCCTACCTTTCAAAACTCGGAACAACAAGCTTCTGTTCCTCCAAATACCAAAAGTTCAATCTTCTAGGATTCATCCCCTCTTGACCAATTGGACAAAGTTGAACCCAGGTGCCTACAATTCCCATTCCAATCGCGCTTCTGAGTACATTGAGATGTTCCTTTGAGACAGAAATGAGCACCGTTATCTCATCTTCGAGCGGGTCATGCTCATTTACAGCTTGAGTCTTGGGCAGGTGGGCAGGACCCCGGAGAGTGACAGATGTATCGTATCCATTTATCCCCAAACCGGGCCATGGAACCAAAATCATCTTTACTAGTTTTGTTTCAAGGTCATGCTCAACAGCGTCGACAGTATCGATGAGACCGTCAAATAACATCGGTTTGTATGATTTGGTAACGCAAGAGGTAAAAGCACCAGGCGGAAAGATTTGTTTGATCCGCCGGAGATACCCTTCCTCGACGAGTCCAGGTGTGTGAAATTTTGGAAATGGGTTTGTGGACGAAAGTAATGTTTTCAATATTTCCGGGACTGGTCTAGAGATAGACACGGGGGAAGCCACAGTTTCATTTTCCTCACCTTTGTTCTTGCTTTCGTCTAAAGTTGCTTTGCTGGTCCTGGATTTGATCGGGACAAGAACATCGTCATCATCGTTGACATCCTCAGTTTCACTCCAGATATCACCATCTTCATCATCTGACCACACACTGTGCCTCCTTTGCTGACCCCAGTATTTCGAGCAATCAGCACCAAATGGATCACGAAGAAATTTGGCTATAACCGACGTGAGTGGGAGCTCCTGAAGAGCTGTTTCGGCAATCTTGAGTGCATTTTGGTACTTTCGCTCGTCCTTGGCACCAGGAAAGACTCTATTTCTGAGGATAAACCTGAAGAAAAAGCAGAGAACACGCGGCATGATGTCGAGATTGTGATCCGACCTTTTGAAACGGGTAAGTAAACTCATCCCAACGTGCACATATACAGCTTCTTACCACCAGAAATTTGACCACGGGAATACGAGCTCAAAAAAATTTTGGCAGCTTTTTCTGGGTCCTTAAGAAAGTCAATGAGATGTCCTTCCCGACGAAGTTTATCTAGTTCCAAAAGTTGTCTGACAGCTTCGTCACTGCCGACGTTGATTGGTTTCACGTTACAATGTGCATATGGCGGACGAACAAGGCCACCAGTCCTTCTCTTCGGTTCCCAGACGGGGTCGATGGAGACATGTGTAGCGGTAGATGCCAGTAGTTCAGAAGACTTTTGGCCAGTTTCTTCGTCGGAATAGTCTGGAGAGATAAACTCTGATTCTCCTTTGGGCTTTGGTTTGTCCGTGCGATTCCATACAGGAGGATAGCCAAGGGCGCCAATAAAGATGCAAAACTATCGCACAATAAGATTAAGACAATCTGTCTAACGACTTTCGTACTTGATTCCAGAAATATTTTGGACCTGTCTTTCCATTGCGTTCGGATGGCCAACGTCGAGTTCCTCGAAAGCAGGAAAGTGCGGAGTGTATTTTGTCCAATTCGCGTTGTTCTCTGATTGTTGATCAAGTGCTCGATGATCGGGCATTTGCAAAACCAGAAACAAAAAAAACAACATACGGATGGAAAGCAATGGGAGCTCGTTTATCGTCTTGTTCTGACCATTCCTCCCACCAACTTTTGCGATCACCCGAACGAGACTTTGGTGGCGCTGGCCGATGGAAAGGCTCTGAATCCCACTTAAAATCAAAATCTGGCTCCTCATAGATGGGCAAAATTGCGGTAGGTATCCCAACTCCATCAACCTCCTGTCCATTACCATCTTTTTCTACCCTGATACCGTGTTCTTCAAATTCTTTGTAGGGAGTGATCTCAACCCCAGGTGGAGTTGGTGGAAATGGTGGAAACGCGATCAAGAGCTCGGCATGAAGAGACTGCATTGTTTCGTATCCTCACAGCGTACACTTGCTGAACAGGAAGAGTAGCAGAGAAGTACCGAGGTCCCGAGAATTCCACATCGTCAAGTGTTGCCTTAAAAGGGAAAGTTGCCCATAACCAGATGACAATTGGGCTTTTGTGTATGACTTTGAGAGAAAAATCTCTTCATGTATCACTTGCAAGCAGGATAGAGTGAAAAGTAAGAAAAGGACGATCCCCAAGTATAGGGGAATATCACTTGGATTGCTGAATTGAGACCGGGCGAAAGGGGGAGGTGAAAAACTCGTTGCAAACGTCTCATTTCAACTATCTCTATTTATCTCTTTCTAAAGACAATGAAAGTGAAACACTTGATCATCAAGAGGTGAAACCTAAGTTACTCTTAGTGTAGTGCTCCAACATGGATGACCTCTGATGTAGACTATCCATTGATGATTGTTCTTTTCCTGCATAAGTATAAGTATAGAACCAGGTATGTCTGATTTTTGTAGATTTCCCAAATCGCGTCTTACATAATAATTCAGTCAATCCTTGTTTCTAAAGGTTTTGATCTACATACAACACATTCATTTTAATCGTTTCCAACAATCTCAAAAATGACTTCTTCGACTCCAGATCCCTTTACAGATCGCTTCTATGACATCCCCCCTCTTGAGAACGATGGCTCCAATTTCCGAGCGTGGAAATTCCGGATTTCGACAGTCCTGGAGCTCCGTGACCTTATGGGAATAGTAGATGGCTCCGTGAAGTGCCCAGACCCAATTTTTGACAAGAACTCCAATATTGTCACCAATCAGGTAGACATTGATGCCTGGGCTCACAATAACCGGGAGGCCAAGGCTCAGATTATTCTGAGCTTGGAGGACGAACCTTTGAGAGGTATTCTGCATACTACGACAGCCTCAGATGCTTGGGACAAGCTGAACGAACGCTATGAAGGAAAAGGACTGCATACCATTGTTCATCTCATTCAGGAAATTTTTCATGCCTCATTTTCAGATGAAATGCCCATGGCGCCACAACTATATGAAGTCCGTTACAAGGCACACATTCTTAAGACTCTTGGAGAGCCAATTTCTGATGCCGTCATTGCCTATGCCATGCTCCTTGCCCTCCCTGGCTCCTATTCAGCACTTCGAACCTTTCTGAGCTCTAGTCTAGCCACTTCTGGTGATTCTTCACTCTCAACTGATACAGTCATCACCCAAGTTCTCAATATGGAGAGAACTGTGAAGCTAGACTCGTCTCAGGCCAAGGGTAAATGTGCAAGCAGGAGCAATGCTGGGGTTGCTCAGAAGGAATTGAAGTGCCATTACTGCGAGAAGAAGGGACACATGAAGGCAGAATGCAAGAAATCGAAGGCAGACCAGGCCGTAGGGGATGGGAGATGAAGAAAGAGTGGAAATTTGACTGCAAAGGTTACTGTGGTTTGGGGTGGTTATTAGGCTATCCAAAGCAGAGTTCTTTGCTGGACAGAATTCAAAGTCTATCATTGAACCTAGTGCTTTCTCACATGCGTGCTAACAAAAAATGGTTTGTCTGTTTCAACAGATCTCCCATTGTGAAACGAGTAATTACCTGTCTATCAGGCAGTTGAATAGTCAAAGCCATGTGTGCATGAAAGTAAAAAAACCCCAATGTTCGATTATTGTATCCTATTTATTACTCAGCAAAAGTGTATTCCCAAGGACCAGATTTCATCTTGGCTGGACTGGAACTTCATCCCAATATTGCAAAATGCCGTATATAATGCCAGACTGGTATTCTGCCTGTTTTTCTTTTTTTTCTTGTGTACTACCCCATCAGCAACTAGTCAGCTGGGATTGATTTTCCTTGATAATATGGCTCTAGATCCATCTCAGATTCAAGCAAAACTACCACTGCTTACCAGTGGTGTTGACGCATTATTGGAGGGATTCGTGACAGATAGTAAACGAGTAAGGCACAACCATAATTGTAAAATTTTGGTTGTAACGCACACATGTTTACTCCACATGAGCTCCTGCTATTGCTCTTGGACAATGTATAATCATGAGTCCATATGTCCATCAAGCAGGTAGAATAAATTCAGCGCTGTAAGTCAGTTTATTAATGGTACATGAGCATGAGAAAGGACATCATGTATGGCGGAGCAAAAAGATATCATTCCTCCGCAAACAGTCCTTGTGAGACTCGTGAAGCCAACGGTTCCGGTGCAGTATGTGGCCTTGCCTAGGAATAGAAGGGAAAATCAGTGTTCGGTGGACACAAGGAAATCACCTCTCACGTTAAGCCAAGTTCGTGGGGTAAACGAGTCAGGTGTGCCGGAAGATGGTATTTCGGGAGTGTAAAGTTCAGAGTCCCTATGTGATGAGGGAGGAGTCAATAGGATAGAACCAATTGGGTTCTTGGACTCTTGTGGATGCGAGCGAGGTGGTGCACGCGTTTGACCGGTGCTGAGAGACCTATAAAGAAGTGGCTCTGGAAAAGTCCTCCGTTTAGGGCTTGATTCAGACTCCATAGGGCTTGGCTTGTCTATGTGAGGAAGACTTTCAGAATAGATCGAGGGCAAAGACGGTGTAGGTGACACATCAGTAGGTATAACCAAGTTTTCTCGATCGCGAGATACGTTGATAGTAGTGTTTCGTCGAGCTGGAAGGGAATCGCGGAAGGGATCACTGCCCAAAACCCCTGTCAATTCCTGGTTCACCAACTCATCAGTAAGCTGATGTGGTGATCTTATGTGATATCCAGCGTTACTATAGCTAACGACATGTGGCTCAAGGATTCCTTTTGATGTCATTTGTGCTGACTGCATGGAACGGACTTCAGGCGGCTCTCGACGTAAAGTTTCCGCGAACGGAGGTGGCCATCGTCGTAATGAATGAGACCAAGCTCTGTACCGCTGTCGACGGCGGCAACGCCTGATGAACCAAATGAGTACAGCAATAAGCACCAATACTATTGCTCCCACGGCGGTGAAGACGCCTGCAACTTGACCTTGATTGGCCAGAAACCTTGAGATTGGCATCAACATGGGTGAGAGGCACATATGTGTATCATACCCATTCGATTCCCTAGTATTATCTGGATTGGCTACTAGGTGTGTGAAGGTTGTGGTATTACCGTTGGCTTGTGATGTACTGATGATTGTTATAATCGGAGATGCAGTCAAAGAAACGATTGAGTCAGTGACTGTAACATGGCTTGGTGTTCTCAGTGTTGACTCTAGCGAGTTTGTAATTGTCGTGAACAAAATCGATTGTTGTGAAGTGTGAACAACTGATGATTTTCAAGACCTATGTCAGAGGAAGGAAGAATCCATCTCACCAATTATGCTCGTTGAGGAGTGTTGATTGTTTGTCGTTGAAACAACATTGCTTGAAGCCAGAATAGTGTCTCCTCCTGGGTTGTTCGTATTTCCTCCGCTGTCGCTAGTTGCCGGACTATTGATTGTTGGAAGAGCTGTACGTAGGACTTGGGACGAGGTCTGGGATGAGACCCTAATTGAGGTACTACTAGCTGTAGGCATCGAGGGACCCGATATCAAACCGATAGTACTAGACAGCCTCGATGTGTTTGACATTGACCTGAAGAATGGTGAATGAAATATTGATAGAATAAAGTAAAAAAAAACTCACACAGGTGTTTCAGTGTTGGCAGAGGAAGAACTGACTGTGTCATTGGTCGGTGTCAGGCTAGATGATGCAGAAGATTGTGAGCTTCCGGAAGTCGACATGGAGAAACCACTTGAAGCTGCTAGAGAAGGCGAACAGGGAATCGAGGATCGGGGAAAAATCGGTTAGCCCTAGAACTGAGAAGATGAGACCAACGATGGGTTTCAAGCTCCCAGTTGAATGGGACAGAGGTAGGTAGTCATACATAGATCCAGTGATATCCTTGATAATGCGAGAGCGAGACCTGGGAAAGACATAACGGAACTTCTGTTAACAATCAATCAAACCAGACCAAATGGTCACTTAGGCCGAACGACAAAAAATTAAGACACACTCTGAGATTGAGGAGTAACCTGGGACACAGAAGAACCTAGAGAATGTCTGGTGGATGGATAGGGCCATTAGATGACGTGTCACCGATATACAAGTGATGAAATTTCCTAGTAAGCAGAATACCAAATTGCTTGCGGATTTTTAGTCACTCGATCACACCATACACTAAACCAAGCATCATGAGCCCACTCGCATGAGGCGCAAGGATAATCACTGACCATTGTCGTCACGACCATTTAAGCCATGGGAAAGGGTCAGATTCGAAGTTACTTCCGGAGAGATTCCGGTGTAGGGATAGACGGACGATTGCAACTACCCTTTCGGTGTGTGGCAGCTCTTCTAACGTGAGATACCATATGAACACTTCATCATATGACGCTGATTTTCTTTAAAGCGTGGGGTCTGCACCCACATCAAAAGATGAGCCTCACACATCAGATTATGGTGGATTACAGAAAACGTATAGATCATGAATAGGAAATAGTGATGGTATGAGCTGAGGGAAGCCAAAAGCAGAGAAACAGAAGATAGCGTCTTGCCTTGGTATTAGCGGGTATCCGGCAAGTGCTACCATACAAAAGGGCAACGAATCTGGAGATTGTTTGCATTTTGATGAAGCTGGATTGCAGATGAATGAGATCCAAACTAAAGCTTACCATGAAGCCATCAACAACAATTAGTGCCCGGAATCCAGTTTTTAACCTTCAATTGTACGTTTCCCTTACGTCGAGTACCACTCAAACTTCCAAAACTCAATCTACTTGAGCTATTGACCCTCCGAAGTGCCCTGTCTCCATAACTTACGCCGCTGCCTGCTTTCTCAGGATCAAGGGATCCAGACTCAATGGCTAGTAGTATCGTTCGGGCTGCCAGAAGGAATGGTGCTTCAACGTTATCCCCTGTCAATGACGATGCCTCGAGGAAATGGACATCTGATGATGCTAAACGATCAGCGGTAGCGAAGTTTGACAGTACACACCATTTTGCGCTGCCCATCGACTAGCCTCCACCCATTCGACTTCCCTTTCCTCCTCTCTATCGGACTTGCTGCCTACTAGGACGACCACAAGGTGAGAACTAGCGAGTGCTCGTGCATCAGCCAGCCAACGTCCTAAGTTCAGGAAGGAATCACGGCTATGATCTCATGAGATATTGGTAGCATCAAAAGATATGGAAGGTTTTTACACACTTCGTAATGTCATAAACTAGGATTGCTCCTGCAGCTCCCCGATAATAACTCCGAGTAACCGATCTGTTTCATGAGGAGCGATACAGCGTCAGAAGGCACATCGACCACACCTAAAACGCTCTTGTCCAGCTGTATCCCAAAGCTGGACGACCATACCACAAGCCATGTGAGTGATACACTTAGCCAAAGCATTGTTATAAGGAGACTCACCTGTAGCTTGATACGTTTCTCCCCAAGTTTGACTGTTCTACTCGAGAACTCAACACCGATGGTATGCTGCGAGTGATCCTTGACTAGGTCAACATGAGTCCTGTGGAGTTTAGATCTACTTTCGGGTCCTACATGAATTATGTGTGAAATGGTGCAGTAGGCACGATTTTCCTGTCCCTGCTTCGCCTAAAACAATGCTTTGAATCCATGGACTAAGTAACGTTGAGAGATCGCACCAATGATTATGTATTTCATGAGAAAATCTATGTCTGGTGAGCTCAAGACTGAAGAGGTCCAACAAAAACATACCATAAGTCTCCAATAGTTCAGTGGCATCTGCGTCATAATCATTCATGGACATTGTGGCAAGTGATCTGCAGACGACCTTCAGGTCGCAACACCAGATGGCATGCACGTGACCATTTTTGTTATTTATAGTAACAATGGTAACAATGGTGTAGATGTGTGATAGTTTCAACAAGCATTCAATGTTCAGGTTGGTCATAGATTTTCAATCGTCAGGTATGCGTTTTCGAGTCAAAGAACCTCAAAAGTAAGGAACCAAGTCACTTTGCCCCGAGGAATTGGAATCAGTTTTTTTGCTGACAGACTATTACATGTCGGCATTATTGTATTAGTTCATCCATCACTTAGCTAGTGTTCAGTCTGTCCATTTCCACGTAGTGTCTTCCTTTTCCCCTCGTTGTCGAGCCCTTTCAAGAGGAATAACCTCATTCCCCAGTCCTACGAGTGTGGGAATGAAGTTTCGTGTGTCATCGGCGCGCAGCAGCTCTATGGTCGGATAAAAGTCTCACCACACACGTCATTTAGAATCTTTTTGAAATAACCATTGTGCTGGAAACAATATCAGAATTAGATACGATAGTCCTGTCCTTTCATTATCTTTCAATGTTTCCGAAGTCGTAACGCAGGGTTGAATGACAGACATGGGGAACCGTTCGGACATAGCGCTCATGATTTGATCCATTCGAGCGGAGTTTTGTCACAACTTACTTAACTTCTCCAATATTTGTTTGATCTATTCTCAGCTGATATGTTACCAACCCTTCCAAGGCACCCATATATCGACTATGTCCTTTCCTTCGTTCACGGTCCTGTCAACAATATAATACCATGGATGTCCCTGTTCCTAGAGTTAAAGCGAATCCTCTCGCATTATCATTACAGTGACGTACTGCTGCGATCAAGCAAGCGTGTTGACCAATGATCTCAACTACTGTCCCTATTTCAAGTTTTTCAGACTCTTCTTTGGTTTGTATCAAAATCCCATGCTCTTGAGATATACGAGTCAATCTCCAGGCTTTACCAACAACTTCACCGTAACCCTGGGATGGGCCGGTATCTTTACTGAATGCAATTGCACCGGCATCCACCAGGGCCTCATCTTCACCGTTTGGCCCCCGTCCTGGATAATATGAAATAACTGTGGCCCTTACCCTCTGTGCTACTTGTGGTGCCGTAATCAGTGTTGTGTGTTGCTGCTGTAAATCCAACATCGGATAGTTTCCTGGCTCCAATGCAATAATTTATGGCACTGTCATTGCTCAAAGACCTTACCAGCATGCAATTCCAGCTTTCCATAGAGTGCCTGCGATAATAGTTGTTTTGCTTCTGTGCTGGCTACATGTGCCGTGGGTGTAGAGCCAACTGACAAGATAAAAGGTTGTGTGCAGCGAGTGTCCTCAGAAATTTCATTCAAGGCAATTTCAGCCGCCTTGTTGACGGTTTGGACTTCGTCTGACAAGAAGGAAGAAGCCTGGGGTATAGATGTCGAGGCGTACGAGTTTCCGGCGTGACTGTAGAACCCATAGATTGCCATCACAGGAGATCTAATAAGCCTTCTAACCAGATTTAAAAATTCTGGAGACTCTGGGCGGACGCCAGCTCGACTGTTAAGATCAGTTCTTGTCGCACTTGGTATAACGCTAGTTGTGCTCACTTTTGACCTCCATGAACCTTCACGAAAACCGACCAAGTTCGACAAGAACCATGTTTCTTCTCAAACTCTTCTAGGTGCTTGATTTGATCTTGATGATCGACTAATAACCGTAGGACAGCACCATGACGTTCAACCTCCTGTAACAACTTTCCCAGATCCGCAATCTTATCGATCCCAACTGGTAAACCATACAAAATCTGTTATTGTCGATTGGTCCCAGGGCTAGCTTCAGTTAGAAGGTCAGCTTACATCCTTCACCATCCCATCCTGTACTAGACCGTTGTTGACAATCGCCCAAGCCTCTAGAAGAGTCGACACAGCTACAGCATCCGAACGTCCTCCCTCAGAGACAAGCTGTAGCCTCGTTCCTTCCGAAGTCTATATGATAGCCACAACAAATATCACGAGGAATCATAGTCGACTGATGCCTAACAAACCTTGTGAGTTTTGAGATGAGCCCTGAAAGAAGCGCCCCATTCTGAAGCCCTTCGATGCATTTGAGTGCAGTTTTGTGCAAATACATCCCGATCTATAACAAAAGCTGGAGTTCTAACGACATCCACCGGCTTCCCAAGAAATTCATCTCGCAGTGCATCTTTACTTGGGCTGAGCAGTAAGTGATGAGGGGTGGTCGTTTGAGTGATCATTGTTTGGGAATGTGATGTGATGTGAACTATATCATCATACGGAGTTACCGCGGTTCCATTGGACGGGAGTTACCGCATGATGCACCCATGATAAAAGCTTAATGCGCCGCATTGCCAAAGACCCTGCACGAACCGTTAGTCGTAGCGTACCGTCCTGGACATCTGACGGGCGGTAAAGGACGGCAGGACTTTAACAATCTTTTTGTCGGAAACTTGTGTATGGATGGAGCATGAGTGAATGTTGAGTAGCTGAATGGATCCTCTTTAGGTATATTTTGGACACAGTAAGAATTTAAATTAGTGCTGAGCCCAGGCGAACTTCCCTTTCTTCTCTCGGACTGTAGGTTGCTACACTCGTAAACTTTTGAATGGACAAAGAGAAGAACCATACGAACACTGAAACCACTTCTCAAAGCCAAAAATCATTTAGTATAGCCGAAGAGAGGAAACTCCGGCGCAAATATGATTTTTGCCTGCTTGCTCCGTTAGCAATGATGTAAGGCATTTCTATCCCTTAACTTTCGTACTAAAACTACCAGGTATCTCTGTAACGCACTTGACAAGGGTAATGTTGCAAACGCTAAGACAGCAGGATGGGATAAGGTAAAGTAAGATCCGATGGTCAACTGGAACCATTGTCCATAACGCCGTCGGATAGGACATCGGACTAACTGGCAATCAAGTACAGTGTCTAATCTGCTGAACTGTATCACGCCTGAACACTGATGGTCTTTCAGTACTATATCCTCGTGATGATCTTCTATGTAAGTGGAGACTGAATATCTCTCGCCCACCAGTCAACTCACATATTCCAGGTCCCATTCTGTTTGTAAGTCGATTGAGATTGAAGCGAATCTCCTTTTCATTGAACCCCCAACATAGATCTGGGCCGTCTATCTCCCTGATCGCAAAACGCTACTCTGCGGCCCGTGTTCTACCTATCATGATGGTTGGCTTCGTAAGTGGAATCGTTATGTGGTTTCTGTATTTTGACATTGCCTTCAGGGCTCAATGTTAGTACAGCATTTTGAGGCTATAAGTATCCTTAATATGCACTGCAGGTCCCTTCTCTCTGCTATTGCGCGAGGATTCTCTCGTGAGCGGGAAATATCCGAGTTAGTGTCGTGGGCTCATTGCGATCACAGAAATCTTCGCTATCCGCTTCTTCCTAGGAATTTTTGAAGCTGCAATGCTCCCTGGAGTTCTATTTTACCTATCTACATTTTATAAGAGGAATGAGATTGCTTCTCGACTCGGTATCTTTTACGGTATCTTCTCCAAATTGTTGTGCTCTTTTGGCACACTAACCCCGACTTCAAGCAATGTCTGCCATTTCTGGTGCTTTCTCAGGTAGGTCAAAGCTGGAACAGTTAGTTAACGTACGGAATTTATGACTAGGTCTCATTGCCTTTGGTGTTTTTCATATCAAACACTCCAAGTACAAAGGATGGCAATTCCTATTTTGGGTCGAAGGTACTTTTCTACAACACACATATGTCGTTATCTATGATACCAGTTGGGCGTTACTACCATCCTAGGTGCCTCCACGATCCTGTTTGCCTTGATTGCGTTCATCTGGCTTCCCTGTTCCCCGGCGACATGGTGGTATCTGAGCCCGCGTGAAAAGGAGATAGCGAGGATCAGAATTCTTTCAGATTCATCTGTAACGGTTGACGAGAAGCTAAGTCTTCGCGACAGTTTCAGAGCCCTTGAAAATCCAATGTATTGGTATAACAGTCCCATCTTGCCCCTCGTAATTCGCGCTTTGTGTCTGATCGTTGTTCAGGGTTTGGGCGGGAGTAAATTTGACACTTGGCGTCCCTTTAGCGAGTGTCAACAGTTTTTTGCCACAAATTGTTGCCAGCCTCGGATATTCAACCGTTAGGACCAATCTGTTCACCGTGGCGCCGAACATTGTTGGGGCAATCACCTTGCTTGCACTCACGTTCTCCTCGGACTATTTCAGAGAACGTTCAGTCCATATGTGAGCTAGTCCGCTAGCATATAAATTGCAAAAATGTGGTCTGTTCAATTGAATCAACGCAGATGCGGACCGCTACTTGTAGGATTGACTGGGTTTATTGCTCTTGGCTCCATCGATGTTTTGCGGCACAAAAGTATTGCTTATTTTGCTTGCTTTCTTCTAACAATGGGTGTAAGTGTCTTTTCTTCGAACTAAGATTGACTAAGATATGGATCATACATGCTTCTAAGGCCTTTTCTCCGTCGGTTCTTGTAGCCACCTGGTAAGTAGATCGTACCAAACTGGGTTAAATACCTACGTTAGATTCAGGTACGCGAATAACACTCCCCAGGAGTCTCGGCGTGCATTAGTAGCTGGTATCATGGGTGAGGAATTTGTAGATAACATTGACTTCCTGGTTTACCTTATGCATGTTTATACAGTGGCCATTGCAAATGCAGCTGGTTTGATTTCTACGAACGTATTTCGAGCGCAAGATGAACCAAAGTACCTGCCGGGTGAGTGACCAAGTTCTGGCTTAAATACGTAAGCTAAGTAAGGGGGTTCAAATAGCATTAATAGCGTCAGGTAGGTATTGGTATTGATGACCCCTCTCAAGGCTTTTATCCTGAATTGTGAAGCTATATCTGGGACCATCTGTTTTATCCTTGTTGCAGGGTGAGTGTTCATCATCAGTCAACATATCAACGACTGACATAACAGCGTTCCAAGCATGGGCATGTGGATGCGCCGCGAAAACAAGAGACGGAATAAAGCTCAAGGAGTAAACATAAGACCGCAAGATGTCAAGACAGAAAATCTTGCGGCTGGGCCAGAATCTCCACTCTTCCGTTACATGTATTGATTCAAAGGGAATGGTGGGGGTCTAACAATGAAAAAATCAGTCAAGGAAACATGTCGATGTAGTCACATCTCGAATTCTCAATAGGTCTCACTTGCACGTTAATTGATGACAGAAGATGGCATTCTCGGGTAACCTAGATGGGTCAATCAAAGGTGCAAGGTCCACATCCATAATTTGTGATATTTGTATCAATAACAAAAGGCATATGGAGCATTTGTGCCCTGGTAGAAGTCATCTGTTCAAAATGAAATTCAGTGGTGTGTAATGCAGCTGGCGCTGTCAATTTTTGTAATGATCACTGCCAATCACTGGTGAGCCTGCATAATAGCATCGGATATGAAAACTGCGGAAACTTGTCGTCCTCCAAACCATCGTCCATTTAAAGCTTGGACGGCCTTTTTGGCAGACTCGACAGAATCAAACTTGACGTATATTTCACCCTAAAGAACAACGTGAGTAGTGGGAGCGTGATGTTAGAAATACTTTACCTGAGAATCTCTTTCAACTTTGATCGCAAGTACTTTGCCGTATTTTTCTTCGCATTCACCCTTGACGTCCTCAGCCAAATCTTTGTCCCAGTCCTTCTCAGTTTCCCTGGACATTTTTCAGCTTAATAACAAGGTGAAGGGCGACTGCAGAACATACTCATCTGCGTCAAACATATTTTTCAGAAGGACGGACCGAGATTGCATGGACTGTGGAATATTTGGTCGTTGACTGACGACAATGTCATTCACACCATGTTAGAAAATTCCAAGAAAACTTACGTAGGCTCAGGTCGAGGGGCCGGTTGGTCAGTCCTAGCAAGTTTCTGCATTAGTGCTTGGCGCGACGCAGCGTTCAAATTACCGCCTTCTACAAAGTGAGCAGTTCTGCTGTCATCGAAAAACAAACAGCATACCTCCAGATTCATCAAGGGAATCTTGTTGAGAATACTTAGCTGTTCCTTTTTCATGTACGGTATTCACGCGAAGCTGAAATCGACTCGTGAGTTCGAGCTATTAAGTGAGGACATTGGACGTACTGTGCGCCCAGCCAGCTCAAATCCTTCCATCTGTTGCAAAGCCATTCTTGCATCTTCGGCTCTCTTGTATCTGGTTTTTATAAGATAAGATTGAATCCAACATCATGAGTTATTTACTGGATGAAAGCATATCCTTTGCTTCGGCCGGTCATCGAATCTCTATGCAAATCAACAAATTCAAGTTCACCGAAGACTTCGAAGACCTGTTTGATGTCTGATTCCGTAAGATTGAAGTGCAAAGACCCGACATAAAGTCTTAAGCGAGGCGTAAGACAAAGTTTAAGTGACGACGAGAAGCAACTCACATTGCTCCATGAGGCGCGCTGACACCTGGGGGTAAGTTGATACTTCTGCACAACAAGATGAACCATGATGCAGTAACGCCAAACATTTGGACTTACCCATCACCTGCATGAGTCTTGTTTCTCTCAGCTTCCGTCAGTTGTACCATAATGGGTAGACCCATAACCACAGTTCCAGATAATGCAATAGCTTTTTCTACGAGTTCGATGGTTCGGAACTCAACATAACCGATTCTGTGATTGGACACTGAGAACATCATGGTAATATAGGACTAAAATACTAACCCTTTTGACCTTCTGGATAGTCGATCTGTAACGATTCTTGCGTCCATAACAGTACCTTCGCCGAGCTTGTCCTCAAAGAAATATCCTAAGTCTCGGGCTGTCAAACGAGCGGCAAGCTGAGACACAAATACTGAGCGAGCTTCTGAATCATCTTCTTTGGGCTCATCCGGATTATAATCTTCCCCGGTTTCATATGAAGGCGAAAGTCGTCTAACAAAAAGGTGGGCGAACGATTGACCTGCTGTATCAAATCACATACCGAGTAGGAGGGGGCGGAGGACTTCTTGTTCGCTGACGGCGTTCCCTGAATTCATCCTCATCCTCAATAGAGTGCCTACCCTCTCGACGACGGTGATCCCTTCGATATCTGGGTGGATCATCGAATTCGTCTCGTGGATCGAGAGGAGTCCTACCTCCAGGCCTTCTATCGGGAGAACGGTCTCTGTTGGTTGAGCGAGGGCTGTAACCAAGGTCGTCGACATCCTCGTCAGGTTTTTTTCTCTTATTGCGGTCTTCAATCTCCGGTTCCTCGTTGTCGTCACGCTTTCGCCTTCTGTCTCTGTCTCTGTCGCGATCTTCGCGGTCTCGATCTCGTTCGCGGTGGCGGCTGTGTCCTCTACCACTGCGATGAAGCCTTTCGCTTTCTCTTTCACGGCGCCTTTCCCTTTCGCGGTCCCTATCCCTGTGTCGTTCTCGAGAGCGATCACGGTATTCCCTGCTACGACTCCTCTTCCTTCTTTCATCATGGTCACCTCGATCTCTACGTCTGTCCCTCTTCCTATCCCTCGAGGTAGAGCGTTTAGTATGTAGAGTATCGGTAGACTGGCTATGGGAGCGATGTCAGAGGCGAAAAGACCACACAAAATAAGGGACCTACGATCTCTCTTTTAAAGCCTGTACTGGTGATGACATAGTTATGGAAGAAGAAGTGAAGGTGAAGGCGTTGTCTTTGTTTGGTTGTGGCACGTGCTCAACTTGTTTTTGAGAGGGCCAAGGAAAGCATTTACAACTATAAGTCGAAGAGAGGTGAACAGATACGCTTGACTCAGAACGCGAACTTCAGAAATGTATTATATAACCAACACATATATCCATTCTAATAACCGAGACGAGATCGTACTCTCTTTTCAGCCTGACCAAGCTCTGACTCTTCTGATCGGCGATAAAGGTCATGAAGAGGATTCCCTTCGCCCTTCTTTTCCAAAGCGTCCTCGAGTTCGGAAAATTCTTTCGCAAATTTCCCACTCAGGATCTGCACAGAGTCAACGTCAGGGTGCTCATCAGAGACGAAAAAACATACCCGGTTGTATAGTATATCCTTAAAGTGGTCTCTTGCTTCAGCTCCATCCAAATTCAATGCCCCTTGTAACTGACCAAACTGAGAGCAAGTCGAGTGGTGCTTCAACTGCATGACAGTTTAGATAGGAAACGCGTGATTGGATTTCATCATACCTGAGTGATGAATCCTTCTTCAGCAGCCCGCTCGAAGATTTCAGCTGGCTCCTTGGACATCCACCTGTTGAATGTCAAGTCTCATTGCCCAAACCCATCCAGATGTTGAACTCACATTTCATAACACAAAGCCTCATCTGAACATCCAGCCTCTTGAAGAACTTTGAAGGCTTCCCTGAACACGAAATCAGCCTTCAAAAGGGACTACAGGGAACTATTTTGTTAACCTGAAGAGCATAATGATATTGGGCCAGAGGGCTTGTTCTACGCAAAACGTGAGCGTATTCATCTGTTGATTTACAAATATCCTACCTGCCAGAAGGTCCATTATTGTCTCCTCTCGTGCCGAGGAGGCAATTGCCCCTGCTTTTGTTGCCCCTATAGCTTTCGAAAGCGCCAATGCCAGGGATAAGGCATTTCCTGTGCCATCCTGCTCGACGGAAACAAAACAAGGGAAACCCTTTCCTTTCACGTAAAGCGAACGGACGGAGGAACCTATCATTCTGTTTAAGTATCGTCAATACACAAGTAACATCAGTGCAGTCATGAAGAGAAATGCACCTAGGAGCAACCATCACGACGTCATATGTAGGCTTGAATTGCAAGTACTTGAAGAGTACATTATAACCACTGGCAACAACAATGGTGGCATCGGCTCGAAGATGTGGCACGAACAGGCTATTAAACACTCGAGGCTGTACTTGATCAGGAATGAGAAGGAAGATAACTGGGGAGGGCCAATGAGTAATTAATATCTCTATGTTGCTAGAATACCCACCATCAGCCTTCGCAGCTGCTTTTTCAAAGTCGTGCTCAACAATGAAACCTTTGGATTTGGCATCCTCTGCATATGAATCTTTTCTATTGGCTATCAAAATACTTTCGTTGGGAATACCAGAATCCCTCAAGTTTTGGGCCTGTGCAGCACCCTGATTTCCGAATCTGTGCCAGATCAGTTGTATCTCATTGAATGCTGAAAATCCTTACCCAAGGACAACTATTTGCTTGTTGCTCAACAATTCAAGGTTTGCATCGGCGTCGTAGTAACTAGATTGGTAATCAACCAATGTCAAACCCGGCATCGAAGTCACTCACATTCTGGCTGAAGGCATTGTGGTAATATGGTGGTAATAGCAGGTTCGTAGTTCGTATTTAGCGCACTCTTATAATGAAATCATGAAATTGACAAAATTCAGATCACACCGTATCAACCGTTGAGAGGGTACTAAGGTCATGAGGGCGAGATTACTGCTAGACGACGGCCCGATTTTCCGCTCTTTCCCGGAATAGCATCATAATATGTCCAATGTTCTATGCAATGCATATATGTAGCCAGGACCTCTCAGAAAAGATTCTCAGAGACCCACATGAGCCTTGTTACGAACAAAATCATCTGCATCACTGGTTCTTCGCGGGGAATTGGACGAGCTTGGTGATTCTGACACTGCTTATACTTCGAGGATAGAATTCCTGAGTCGGTTTACGGACAGTGCTATCGAATTTGCGAAACATGGCGCAGGTGGCTTAATATTGCACTATCAGGGTAATACAGAAACAGAGGTGGAAATCCGGTCACTCCAAAGCCAGGTTGAAAGTAGTGCTCTCAGAGTCGTGACAGTACCTGGTGACATTGGAGATCCAGATACTTCGGCCAAGGTGAGGGAGGGTCCATTCCAGCTCCATTTTTTTTTTAATTGGCTGTCCAATGCATGGAGATTGTTGAGGCAGGTGTGGCAACTTTCGGCCGGATCGACGTCCTCGTATCCAACGCCGGTATATGTCCTTTTGTCGAGTTTCTGACGATGCCCCATGCTGTCTGGGAGAAGACAAGACAGGTCAATCTTGACGGATCTTTCTACGTCGTCCAGGGTGAGACTGATGCCCGAACGTAACACGTGTATGATCTCTGATCGTTCTTTGTAGCTGTTGCAAATCAGATGAAGACGCAAGTTCCACAAGGTGGTTCTATCATCGGTATATCATCAATTTCAGCGTTGGTAGGAGGGGAACTACAATGGTTAAGTTCTTTCGACATCTCTGTGCAGACTTGAATGACTCATACTAACTAACCTAAAACGAAATTCTTCAGCCATTACACTCCAACCAAAGCAGGAATCCTTTCCCTCATGCAGAGTTGTGCTGTTGCACTTGGAAAATATGGCATCCGTGCCAATGCAATTCTACCTGGAACAATTGAAACAGATATAAACAAAGAAGACTTATCAGATGTTGTCAAGAGGCAAAATATGATCAAGCGCACTGCTCTCGGAAGACTTGGAGGTGACTGCTTCGCTGAGTTCCAAACACGCTGACTGCACGCTGACTGCAATCTCAGTCCCGCAGGATATCGCCGGGCCGGTTGTCTTTTTGGCAAGTGATCTGGCCAGGTATGTTACCGGGGCGTCTCTGTTAGTTGATGGGGGTTTGTTTGTAAATCTCCAATGAATGGAGTATCTGGTTACCACAAGGAATGATTAATCATTTTATTACATACTAACGGTCCCTCCACGGACCGTGGCTCCCGAGATATCTAATCATAGATCACACCTTCGGTTCGTAGGGAACAAGCTGAGGAATAAGAACCTCCCCATTTATAACAGGGGGTTTTGCGGCAATGAGAATTGAGATCCACCTAACTGGCCGTGTTCCGGAAGGATTCCTCCACGCGTGCATCGTACCACGTTGAATGACGGTATCTCCCGGGTATTTCAAGTGCGTCTCAGTACCATCTTCGGTGATTAGAATAAGCTCTCCTGAGACTAAAGGAAAAAGGATGTTATCAGTGATGATGTCGAGGGGATGAGAAAATTGTGCAAACCCAAAATATTGTAATCTAAGGAGCTAGTGCGATGCTGGACGTACAAATATCAGAACGACAGGGATCATGATATCAGAAAATCTGACCATGGGGGTTGCAGCTCCAGGGTCCAAATCTGTAGAACGAAGGTTGGTGCCCAAGGGGTGGACAAGGCCAAAGTTAGCAGAGTCATCAATTATGCGTTTGGCTCCATCATCACTATAGTTTTCAGTGTCCAAACGAAATTTACACTCTTGAGAAAGCATACTGACCAGATATTATTGTCGTTGACTGGAAGTCCATCGGTCGTAACCCAAAAAGCTGCTGATTGAGCTCCTTGGATGCTTTCCATTCGCTTTGAGGCAACATCTAGACAACCGGACCGGAACTGATCGATCAAGCTCACCTCAGGCTCTAAGACTACATTGCTTTCGACTGTGGCTAGGCCCTTTGAGTCATGAGCAGTGACAACCCGACGCAGTGGAGGTAGCTGAGAAGAGGGCGAATCAGGCATATGGACGAGAAAAGAGAAGGGAGATTTAAAGATGTCTGAGTGTTCCGAAGAAAAGAAGGACAAGAACTTGGTGACTATCTGATTGGAGATGATCTGTCACATGGGGCGTCGGGATAGTGGCGCGGCAAGCTCCGTATGATAAGAGAGTGGGTAGGACGTGACGTCCGAATTGGCGTCTTGCTTATCGAGAGGTGAAAGCAATAGAATACATAGCAGATGTTGAGAACCACGAACAATAACAATAAGTTACGGAGCAGTATCTAAGAGAGAAGTTAGCAGATTGTAACAAAAACCCAGACTGACATACAATAATAATACTCATCAATTAATGGAATCCACTCTTTAACCAACACACCAAATAATCCTAATAATGGCATCCGCGAAGCCCTAGTTATGAACGATTCAAGTTTAGGTCTGAAGGTTGGATAAGTAAAATTTCAGACATCCAACAAGTGGACACAGACCGAGTGTAATTCTGCCACACTGAACCACGCAAGAGGTACCACAACATATCTTTATCTCTCCTAGCATACTCGGATCTCTCCAATACGCTTGACTGAGAAGGGGCTCTTCTGAGATTATGGGAAATTAGTTCCATAGCTAGGGCTGTCATCAGGGCTCGATTTGTGGACTGTTTTCTCCAACGATCACATGCGAGCAGGTATGCTAAAAATAAAAAAGGCTCAGTATTTGCAGTCACGAGACAAGATAAAACATGCCATAAACAAGTGGACGCAAGATGTGCACAATTTCTGCAAGCCACTCTTGAGGGGAAGACAGAGTTTTCAACAGAGATAGAGACGGTTTGACAGAAATCGTTGTCAACGCTTTCGGAAGTAGGAAGTCTTCGACAGCAGTGTCAGACTGCATTGGGGGGAAGGATGATGTAAGGAGAGGGTGAGGAGGTAGAGGTACATGGTTGTTTTTGAGATGGTCTGGGATTGTGGGAAGGGAAATAGAGGAGGAGGATGGCGCTAAGCCCTCGGTGTTGGAAGTTGGGAGCATGGTGGGGTCAAAGTCACGTTCCGGAAGAGGTGGAGAGAGAAGTGGGCGGCGGGTAACTTTGAGGAGTAATAGACGTAAGGCAGCCCTTGTAGACATCTAAGTTGAAAGACACCGGAGAGAAGACACGAACTCACTTGACCACCTCGATGATGACAATTCCTCTCCACCGGAGCTTTTCAGACACCTTACGTCGGAGGCACATTTCGATGACAAGCTCCATGAAACGCAATAGTTCAAGAACACGCGCAGCCCATTTGTACTGAGTATGGTTGCCTAGCCATGCCTTGGTATATCGTGTGTGCAGAGACGATGGAATCAAAGGGCGATACTTAGGGTTATTCCCCACAACTTTTGCAAGCACAGTGTCATGATACATGCTCATAGTATTCATGAGAGTTGTTACTATTACATCATTAGGGAATGATCAAGCGGGTAGAGCGGAACACGAACGCGCTTCAGATGCAAGCTCGGCATCCTTGAATCTGCCGGGAAGGAACCAGGTGATAGATCTGAGAGAAGACTCAAGGGTAGAAATGGTAGAAACATTATTTATGAGGAATGCCTCATATTTTGCAAAGGACATGGAAGAGCGTGATGAGTAGCGGCTGAAAGCCGATCAGTTGATGCTTCCCACAATAGCTTTCCTCGTGGCCGTGGCAATCTGAACTTGTACCGTATGTAGTTGCCCTCAAAAAGTTCAGAAAACCTTATCCGAAACGCTCTCCTCGGTATGTCTAAACCCCTCGAATACCTGCGGCTGAGCCCAGTTCGTGGCCAGCTCGAGCCTTACGACCCTAAATCCCCCATGGGTTGGAGGTACATTCAGACCACCGATACCCTCAACGAGCTCAAGGTTTGCCCCTTCTCATTTCTTGACGGCACCACAGTCTTTTGATTGAAATAACGATAACATAGGTCCTGATCCCCCCTGGGACAGCTGCCATGTATGAGCAGCTGCTTAAGCTTGAGAAATATGAAATTACAAAGAAGTCCGTCAACTGGCCTCGTATAATTGAAATCCGTCGCCTCAAGGACCGCATGGTCCGTAAATGCCAGAAATTGGCAAGAGAAACGATTCCGCCTTCCGACTCACTGTCTCCATTCCAAACTTGTATCGCCTCAAAAGATTTCCGCGTGAAGGAAATGGAAAGGTGGTTTCGCGAACAACAGAAGCGAGCTAATGCAGTGGCTATCAAACGAGCTTCAAAGGAGCCTGCATCCAATATTCCTGCATATGCAGGTTCCAATTCTACCAATCCTCAGCACATGTCTGGGGTGATCATCGTGCAACCGGCCAAATTCAATTTGCAAGACTTTACAACTCCCATTCCGAAACCCGAGGCTGAACTTCACACGCGAGTTCAACCTAATGTAGTCAAATTGGAAAGGAGTGCGTCATTTCCAGTATCCCAAAATCAAGTTGCATGCTCGTCGACACGACCCTCTGTCATTTCCCCTCCCCTATTACCAATTCTCCTTCGTGGTCAACGATTACAACTGGGGCTTGAGGAAGAACTCGGTCAGGCTGAGTCAGCTTTGGGCGATTCTGACTCACCCGGGTCGTCTACCAGTAATAGTCCCCCACCGTCAGCACCCAATGAAGTTCCTGTCGAGCAGACTTCATTGGTCCAACCTTCGCTACAATCATCAGGTGATGAGATGCCGTCGCATAAACCAAATTTCACAGCTGTTCGTAGAAGAAGTTGTATTAAACGCACGAGCATGAGCGAGATTGGGACAAAAACTGTCTCCTGGGCTGATGACCACGGTGGTCGGGCATTCAGGTATGTTTCTGCAGCCCATGATGCCCAAGCCTCTGGTATGTTGTCTTTCCTAACCCAGATGTTTACTCAAGGTCGACCACTCAGGTCGTCAATGGGAAGAAATCAGAGAAATTTACCTGGAACAAATATCTGGGCTAGAAGCCCTTCAGTCACAAGTACAAGAAGGGATAGAGAGCCTGAAAATGGAATCTGAGCACCTTCAACACGTCGACGATACTATTCGCCGTCAGCGAGAACAACTACGTAATACTTTCGATGAGTTTGAGCGTAAACAAGAAATATTCAACGAGAAAGGTTTGTGGTTTTGTTTGATTAGGTTTGTTCCGTGGTTATCAAACGTTTCTCCAGTCAAAGAAGCCCTTGCACAAGCTGACGACGTCATCTCAAGGCAAGGATTGTGTAAAAACACACTCCCGATCACTCACGAATGATATATTCTTGAATTTGTATTGTATGTATGATGTCTACCCGTATCTCTAGATTTAAAACCATGTAAATTTAAGCCATTAAAATCAGTCAGTCATCTAAGTCGCTGTAAATAGGTCTACTCTATGTCTACTCTATCAGAGTGTTCGTTTTCTTCGACCTTTGTTCTTCCACCAATATCTGAAAACGTTCACATAAATGAATAGAACTGCGACAGCCAGGGAGAGGACGATGCCAAAGGTGCTGAATCCCGGGTTACTGGCGGGAACAGTCACATTCATCGAGAACACACCTTTCCTGAGATCAGCTGCTTACACTCAACCGATCACAGGCCAACTCACCAAGTAGGGCCTGCATACAAAGAACAGCGATAGACCCACTTGTCAGAAACACAAGATTTTTGCTTGCCTCAGATTGACTCATTGCAAAATTAGTACGCAACTGCGAAAGATAGATCGGGTGGGACTCGCTCAACATGCGCTCATAGTAGTTCAGCGAATGTTGTAACGTCAGTATGTGATCTAACAATCATCAATAACAGGACAGAGGTATGCAGTAGCCAGAATTACCTTGAACGTCACCCATATAGATGGCGACCTCTAACTCCTCCGTTTTCGAGTTATTTCCAGACCCAGGAGCCCCAGTTTTAAGCAGCCTTTTCCGGATTTGCGTTATGACTTCCGACTTACTACCAAGCAGGCGATTGAGGGAGGTTACAAGTTTTCGTGCGCGGGCCATTCGCCGGAGAATTAGCGTGGTGGCACTTGGGGGCGTCTCCGGTACATTGAATCGCTCTTCCCACCGTTTTGTTAAATACCGTCGTATTCGTCGGAAGAGGAGGGTCAAGGTTCGGCGAGGGGGTGCAAACCGAGGCCGATCAACATGCGATGGCTTCTCATTGGTCTTCATGTTGGAGATTGAGGATCGCCGATTCTCCTCTTTCTCAATATTGATCGGTGACGAAGAAACTTTCTGAGCCTCAGGTCTGTGATCTGAAGATGTTGTCCCATCACTTTTCGGATTGAGAGCAAGCTCTTCAATTGCCATGACTTCCTTCTCGATCTCTTCTAAGTAGGGGAAGAAGGAATCGACAATAGAGTCCAAAATTCCATGTGCGATCCATTCTGGGGATATGGTTTAGTCCATAGTGCTCTGTGATAAGAATCACACCCACCAGAAGACATACTGGCGACCTCTCCGAGAAGCGAAATGCGATTGCGTATTCGGTCAGCATGCTCTTAAAGGTGATATTTATATCTCATTGAATTCTGAGAATGTGATTCTCATACCTGCAACATCATTGTAATGGAACTAATTCAACGATGAGCTCAACTAGGTAGGAGCGGTAAGATACCCACACAACATATTCCTTCGGTGAAAACGATCAGGTAGACATTTGTTTCTCCGACTACTCCCTCGCTGTGACCTGAGATAGGTGTTGAATGTTCGTTCATTCTCTGAAGCAGTCGCCGAGATTTTTCCCGGCTCTCACGGGTCTCAATGGCTCGAAAAGAAATAAAAGAGTATCCAAGTTTGGGGAACAAGTCAAGCTTTTCTCGGGGATCTTGTTGTAGAATGTCTTCCAAAGTGAGGGGATGTAGATGTAAAAGCTATGGCAGACGTTAGAGCCACCTGAAATTTCAAGAATCTTCGTACCTTGCCGATGGCTCTGAGATCTTCCCAGGTTGGGGATGCTACGTCCAGAAACCATGCCTTTGGAGGTTTGCCTGAAGGCTCGGCCAATCGGATATGACGTCCACCACTGCTCATGCCCTCTCGGGCCTTCTCCTTCCTCGCCTTGCGGGTATGGGGTCCACTTGATGACGACCTGGAGGGCTTTCCTGCGCCTTGTGGCCTGATTGGTCTGGAGATAAGACTTCGAGAACGCCCAGGAGCTTTGCCAAGGTGACGCCAAGATTTCATTGCTGTCTGAAGGACAGCATCAAGTTGCGTCAAGACAAGAGAAAGGGAATTGGTCTGTGTGATTCGCCCTGAATGGCTATCATCATCCGATTCTCGTAAAGTTCTTCCTGAAGGACATGTGGAGTCGGCTGGGGGCGGAAGATATAGAATGAAGCTGCGAGGTATCTGTCTGTATTCTTCAAGCGCCTTCATTCGGGTAATGTGAGCCGCAATTTCTTTCTCGGAGGTGATGGTGTGCAGGCTACTCATACTTGACCTGCGCCTGCGCCGTCGATTGAATGATGGACGCGACGCCGTATACCTTGAAGACTTCACCGATAATGACAATGACGATGAGGAAGAAGAGGAAGAAGATGTGGAGCTAGAAGCCGAAGATCTTCCTCTTGCACTCTTGGCCCATCTTGTTATTGCCTGTTCAACCACCGAAGCTAGAGCACCTAGTCGACCTCCTGCCACAACAGAGCCAGAGGATGAGGATGAGGAAGATGATGAGGAAGATGATGATTTAGAGGACCGGATGCTAGTAGGTTTAGAGTGGCGGGGTGAAGGTGGCTGACCTCCTCGATAGATGTCAGTCAATTCGGTATCATCATTACCAGTCTGGATGGGTGAGGTCTCAGGCCGCAAAGAGCTCATAGCTAATGAAGTCAACAACAACAACAACGAGGATGATTGAAGATGGGGGTAGAGAAATCATTCATGTTTACGATCACAAAACTGTAAATCTCACGACACAGATTAGCCGAACAGGAAAATCTATCCGACCTTCCGCCGCTTGCGTGTATCATCTTCCCCACCAGCCTTGCGTTTTCCCGGATCCTCCCGTGCCATACTAGTTTTTGGGAAAGGTCGAGACCTTTTTTCCCTTTGGTTTATTTTTTTCCGTTTCTTTTCAATGGCTTTCTTGATTGCCCTCTTGCCTCCTTCGACTGCAAGTGCATCATATCTCGCACGAGTCACTAACTCGCGTTTCTCCGCTGGAATGGAATTGAGATTGGATGAGAATTTGGCCATCGTGGATATTCGGAAGAGCTCACATTTTTTCAAGAACCATTTACCCTTCCCTTGTTTCTGTTTCTCCTTCTCCATTTTAGAAACCTTTAACAGGGCTCCCCTCTGTATTCTGTCCATTCGTTCCTTATTCACCACACTTTCTGCCCTCTTGACTGCCAATTCCAAACGTTGCACTTCTGCTTCGTAGCTGTCTCGAAGATGTCGTGGAGCATTGCCCAGCATCTTCCTCGCTCGTTGAAGGCTTCCTCTCAATACCTCAAGCTCATTTCCATGTGCTTCGGTTAGAAATTGATAGTTTTGCTGGAAAATTTCAGCTTTAAACTCTCCAGCAGTTGATAGGAACCGTGGATCTCGTGTTTCCTATCATGGGTTGAGTATAGGAACCCAAGAGAATGATACCTACTCACCAGTTTTTTCACTTCGATAACTTGCCGAAACCTTGTAGTAGGCTTCTTGGAGGATATTTCCATTGGTCCAGTCATGGATGCGTACAGACCCCCTTTACGGAAAAAGGGTATAACGGGGACGATTGGCAATGGATCAACCTATTGCTTAATGAGTAATTACCTAACCATGATCACGATCTTTTTGGATCTTTTTGGTGGAGCATGCCATGGGAGGATGATTCAAATCAAGCACGCATATTCGAAAGTTCATTATGGTTAGATACCTAGTGTGGTCCGCGTATACAAACATAATAGTAATAATTACAATAACTTTAGGTATCAAATGAAATTCATGGAACAGACAGGCGAGTCTCGGTAGCTGGGAGACCCGCGCTCACAACCCTGTTCGTCTCTTTGAAGGGCTTGTAATTTCTGGACCTGACGCGAGTCTCTTTTACTGTGAAGAATCGACTAATTCTCGATCCAACACTCCAGAATCCAGAGTCTCGCACATGATCTTTGGCCAATTGTGCAGTATATTCCTGAGCTCCAGATGACTCGGAGCTATATCTGGTTTCCCAAAACGCCTTAAATTGTCGTTCGAGTGGTTGCAATTCCCAGACAAGCTCTGGATATGCCTTGACGACAGACTGCAAGTTTGGGTATGAGTGTCGCTGCATCACGGAAGGGTGTATAGTCTCATTTGTCTGTTTATTTGGTTTGCCCGGAATATCTCGTTTGATGGTCTTGGCAAGGACGAATATGCCACTGATAGAGCTAGGTGCGTCATTTCAGAGTCAGCATTCTGTTAACTACGCCTCGACTCACTCATGAGGTTCTTGTTGCCCCCATTTTGCCACCGGTTTAAGATGATTTTCCAAATACCTGAGATCCAACTCGAGCATGGTTTCAATGTTTGCCTATGAAATTCGGTATACTAGCTCATGATTCACTGAGATCATTAACTCACAGCCATCCAGTACAAGGCAATATCGGAGAGATCATGATTCTTGTATCCTCCACCAACCTAGAGCGAAGTCAATGATGGCATAACAACGGATGGAAATGACTCACATCTGAGTGGCAGCCTGTACATTTCAAGTCTGTCAGATGTCCATGTTGATCGAAGAGAAACGGTTCTTCCTTACCCGCAAACCAACACTAATGGAATTTACATTGAGCAGCTTGCTTCTGTAGAAAACTACGTACCTGCTTCAGGACCTGCCCTTTCTTGTGTCCAACGCTTGTCTGCTCAAATTTGTTGCAATTCTATAATATATGTGAGTTCTAGACACCCCAGATTTTGGCCACACTAACAAAATCTTCCCTCCTCTCATTCAATGCAAGGGCTTGGAATGCAAATTGTATGTGAGCTCCGAGTTTTCCAGGATCTCTAAAGCCGAAGAGTTTGATCTTCGGATTCTTGGCGACAAGTTCGTCTGGAAGACCAAGTGCACCAACGGTGTCCCACACTCCAACGCACCTGTATGGAAATCAGAACCAGAGAAAATCCCACAAAAAAGCAAATATACCTGATGCTAAACCCGTCTTCATCAACATCGATACGTTGCTTGCCTTTGGATTTCGGGTCTAGCCAAGGAGCCAACCTCTTATCAATGAGCTCGAGTTCTGAATGCAGTTAGTTTGGAGCAGTTCAGGAAGGCTCAAACGCGAAGGCAACCTTTTGGGTCATTTTCTGTTCCCCGCTTCTGCAAATCGATGAAAATATCGTTGAAATAATCCATATCCTGTCGATCCAAAACACCGATTTCTCCCTAGCAGCGGAGATCAACCAGAGCATCTGGATAACTTACTGACGAGAAGCACGTACGACAAGCATGGCCACCATTCGGGCGGTGTAAGCACCCTGAGAAGGTATCACGAGCGCCCTTGCCACCTGATGCTATGACTTACCCTCGAGAACCCAAAAAGATAGATCTAGAACTCTAAGACCTAGCCACAGGTTGATGGGACAATGCAACTCACGTCATCTCCAGGACAGTAGTTACTATTTCGCGGATATAGGGGGTCAAGTAACAGCTAAACCATGGAATAAAATACATACTGGGCAATAAACGCATATGCTTCTTCAACTTTGTCAACTGAGTTTGGACCGTTAGCCACAAATCAATCGGTGCGCATTAATCTACCTAGAGATGCTCCGGTAGCACCTGATGATGAAGAGCGTGAAAGTTCTGACAAAACCTTGGATGTAACCATACCATCTACGTATTCTGACCACAAATTATTCTCAGTTCCGATCCCGGACTGGTAAAAGACGATCTGTTGGATGGGAAACCTGTCGGAGCTATCAGGGTCCGAATTATCCTGGCGCTGATCTTCGTGATTTATAGCTCTCGCCAAGCGCTGTACAGATTAGAAAACTCATGATAATCAGAGTTATAGCATATAACGACCATGACTTGCAAGGACATTAGAGCGGTACTCCGACATTCCGTCTTGCCATGTACTATGCGAGAAGGTCAATTCAAAGTCTTTGAGGGTGGGCGGGAACCTACCCATCACAGCAAACAATGATTCTTTTTTTCACGTGAGATCGTAGTGACTCCTTGACAATTCGACGCAGTGGATCCGTCGAGACACGACGTGGGGAATTGGAAGAACTACGGGATAGACTTGAGAGCAGTGACGCTGGCTCGGGCATATACATGGAGGCGTGGACGTGAGTGAGGGAACAAAGGTGTCTCTGAGCGCCATCCAAGCAAGTCACTTACTAATACGATATCTTCTCTTCGACAGATCGGACATCAAGACTGAATCATTACCGAGGTCTTGTTGGCCAGCTGATGATTCAGCCTATGGGATCTTTAGGCTCATACATGTGATGAAAAAGATAGCATACAACAGCCTTGACTAACGCACTCGCACGGCGAAGATGCTGAACATGGCAGTACGAAAGAAAACACAGCCAGACAGGTGCGCTGTTCTGCAACTGCAACAATTTGGCAAATGCTTTCGACAGATGCGGCTAGCGAAAATTTTCGTCCTGCCCCTGTTTTGTTACTTCCCGAAGCGCATTTCTGCCACAGCAAATTCATCCAACGCCTCTCTGAAACTGATCTCATCCAAAACTGTTGGGCTCGGAGTATACGTCAAGCGGCTTCCCAGCCAGTGCTGCCATCCTTGAGGCCTGTTTTGACTCTGGTTGAAGCTGAAGATAGTGGAAATTATGATTAATATTAGACATCAGAGAAAACTCGTCACTCACTATATCTCTGTCAATCGTATATGCCAAGGGGGAAAGCCATGGAGCTCAAATGGAGTCCGATTATATGTGGGATTGATGGGATGAATGATCATGAAGTCCGGAGAAGAGAACCCATCCTCATTACCTAAGCTGGTCAGCAGGACGAGTGGAAAGCGAGCAGAACTTACTCTCAAGCAAAGTATTCACTGTGTCCACCGTCAAGACAAAATTGTCGGCTGCTATGGTTCTTTTCCCGGCTTTCCTTGGCTTGTGCCTGATGTCAAGATACAGAGACCGAGCCAGATTCGCTATTTTAGTCTTAGAGGAGCTGGACGAAAGGAGGCATAAGGAGATGGGTTGTAGTGCTGGATGACCTAGTACGTTAGGTCGATCAGGACTCCAATTGCGTTGGAAAAATACCGCGATGAGCTGTCCGGATAGTTTGATGGTCGCTGCAAGGAAGAGGAGTTCTGTGAGCCGATAGGTCGCTTATACTCTGGCAGGGAGAAAGCTGGCGTGAGCTTGAATAAACCGATTCTGGTGGTGTCAAGGGCTGGTATTCGTTATCAGTATTATTTGAGAGCATTCCGAGACCTTGGTCGAATGTTCTGTCGCGGATTTGAGATCCCAGTTCTAGGACCAAACCTAACAAGAAAATAGGTGACGTCCCGATTCCAATTGAGACGATCCATACCGTGCTCCTCATAGATAGTCAGTTTCGATATCCCTAAGGTTTGACACCATTCCACAGCGTTCAAACAGCTCTGAAGAATGGTTTTTTTGATCACATTGTGAGGTATATTCGTGTCTCCAACGAAAACGAGAGCGAGGTTCTCGGGAACACGTCGACGCGGGGCACACAATGGCTGCGGAGATGGACGGGTCTGACGATGCCAGAACGAGTGAACGAGAGACAAAAGTGCGTAACAAAAGTGCAGGACACGCAGAACGAGAGCCGCAAGGAGCCCCATGTCTCTGTAGGTTACTGTCTGAGGTAGTAGATGCGTGGTCAAATTCTATTTTTGGGTGTTCCGACGAATCAATCTGATTAAAGAAGCAGAATAACAAGATATAAACAGACATCTGACTATTCTATACAAGTCCGCCAAAGCCAGAGTCTTGGCCAGGTTGCTCAAGATTTCGCTTAATCTTGAGTAAGATGGCTGTTTTCCAGTTATCCAGCCTGGTCACGGAGTCGTAATCTCCGACAGAGGCCGTGAACATGTCCTGGTCACCAGCTTCAACTGCTTCTGCCATTGTAGTTGCAAACTTGGCTTCCCGTGTGCTTGGAAAAGTGCTGTCCTGATTGCCGTACTTCAGCAGGTTCCGTTTGACAGTTACAATATCCTGAACCACCATAAGAAAAATAGCACAAAAAAGAAGGTAAGAACGTATACATTCATTGCCAAGGCGCAGAGCAGAGCTCGAAGCCAGTATTCCTTCACACTGTACTTTGTCAATGCAGAGTTCAACGAGTGATCAGCCACTTGTTCATAACGAGCAATTGCTTGCGAGAACTGATCCAGTTCGGCCAGCAAATCAGCCGCATCTTTGTAGCAAGCATTAGCTGTTCTGTGTTCACAAATGAGTATAACTTGTGAAAGATTTTTTTGCAAAATACACTCGCGCAGCAGCATCTTCTTGTGCGTACCAATCCCCAGCTCGGACAAAACTGTCACAGGCCTTTCCAAGATCGTGAAACTCCTGTAGATGAATCTGGCCAATTTCCTTTTCACGATCTGCTGCTTGCCGAAAGCGACCAGACTGGCAAAGATATGTGATTGTTTGAGTCAGTGCCTGTATGGCGACTGTGAACTAGATATGAGGCAAAGTGGAAGAACAAGCAAGGCAGGCCTCACGATCGGGATGAGTCTTCTTGTAGGCTTTGGCAGCATTCCACCAGGCATTCGCGGCATCATTTGTTTCCTTGCATTTCTCTCGACATTCTGCCTCGCGTGAGAAGGCATCCCCTGCCTCTTTGTAGAGCTTCTCGATCTTGAAGCTGTTGGCGGCTTGCTGATACAGATCGCCTGCATCCTCGAACTTGGTTGATGCAGAGGAAAACCATCCGGTTGACGAATTGGCCTTTTTGTCGGCTTTGTCTAGGAGGGTCTGAGCGGTAGATTTGGCAGGCATTGATGGTAGCAGGGAGGAGCACTGCTTTATTATCAGTCAGATGACCTCGTTATTCGACACGTCTATTAAAGGCGTGCAGCTCACACGGCCCTTGATCTTCCTATCTCCCTTTGGACTAGATGCCCTTTGACTACAAGACCATCGCAGAGGTTTCTAATAAACACCCCAAACCCACTTATTATCAGTATCAGTATGGAACTGCTGGATTCAGGACGCTGTATGCACTACCGCCCTTCTTTGAAGCAGATCATACTAAATATATTGACATTGCAGTGGTGATCGCCTTGACTCTGTCGTGTTTCGTATCGGCATCCTGGCTGCCCTTCGAAGCATGAAGCACAACAGCCATGCCATTGGTGTTATGATCACCGCATCCCATAACCCTGAACAAGTACAATGCATCGCCCATTTCTTAGATTGTATGCTCATAATCGCACTAGGATAACGGTGTGAAGCTTGTAGATCCTCGCGGAGAGATGCTCGAGGCCAGCTGGGAGGCCCATGCTACTATCCTCGCTAATGCACGCAACTCAGGAGAACTAATCAATACCATCCAATACATTGTCGAGACTTTGAACATCAATACATCGAGGCCGGCCCTAGTCATCTACGGCCGCGATACTCGTCCTACCAGCGAGTCGCTCGTCAACGCCCTCCGTGATGGACTTGATGCTGTCGGCGCGGAAGGCCGCGACGCAGGTATTACGACCACGCCAATTTTACACTATCTGGTCAGGGCCACTAATTCGAAAGACTTCGGAGAACCTACGGAATCAGGTTATTTTCAAAAGATGATAGATGCTTTCAAGAAGTTGGTTGTGAGTCAGTGGTTCGTTTAGTCCCGAAATGACATTCACCTTTGTAAAGGCAGGCCGGCCGAAAATAAGCCCTTTAATTGTTGACTGTGCCAACGGTGTTGGGACGCAGGCCGCTCAAATCTTAAAGGACCATCTGGGTGATACACTACCCTTGATCTTGGAAAACACTTCGACCAATACCCCCGGAGCTCTCAATCACACTTGTGGAGCTGACTATGTGAAGACAATGCAACAGCTACCGCCTTCTTTGAATGGAAAGTTGACTGCAGGTCAAAGGGGGTGTAGTCTTGATGGTGATGCTGATCGCCTCATGTATTTCTATATGAACGAGAAGAAGCAGTTCCGTATGCTGGATGGTGATAAAATCGCATCCCTAGTTGCTGCGTTTATCGTTGATCTTGTGAGGTTATCTGGTCTGCAGAACAAGATCAGCGTTGGTATTGTACAAACTGCCTACGCGAATGGTGCATCGACCAAGTATCTCATGCAGGTGTGTCCAGGATCGAGTTCACTGACACTGTTCAGATTGGGATTGACTCCTCCCTAGTGGCTGCCCGTCAAATGTGTTCCTACAGGGGTGAAGCATCTTCATCAAGCTGCGGAAGGCTTCGATATTGGCGTGTACTTTGAGGCTAACGGCCATGGGACAGTCCTTTTCTCTCGTAACACACTGGAGATACTGGAGACATACGAGCCGAATACTCCTGCTCAGCAGACTGCTCTCAATCACATAATCAATTTGACGAAACTCATCAATCAGACTATCGGTGATGCATTGTCTGACATGCTGTTGGTTGAGGTTGTGCTCGCTCATAAGTCATATTCTGGAATCGAATGGGACTCGTTGTACACCGACATGCCGAACCGCTTGGTCAAAGTTGCCGTGACTGACAGGAACAAATTCATCACCACTGATGCGGAACGTCGTCTTATTGATCCGCCAGGACTTCAACGAAGGATTGATGAACTCGCCTGCAAGTATGATGGAGGGCGCACTTTCGTCCGACCCAGTGGAACTGAAGATGTCGTCCGTGTTTATGCAGAGGCGAATGCTCGTATCGGAGCCGATGGTACGTACTCTATCTGTATCGCAGTTCGCAGCCTAATATCATTATAGAATTGGCTTATCGTGTCGCTGGTATGGTCTATGATGAGGTGGGCGGTGATTCAAACAAGCGTCCTAAGGAGTTTATTTGAATGCTACTTTTGTCTACTGTTAGAAGAGTCAGAGAGGGATCAATAAGAAAGGACCATGTACTATACCTGAATTTAAAAAGGACGGAGATTTTGATAGAGCTTCTTGACGAGAATTTAAGATCATTCCTTAGAACGAAACTCCGACATCACAGCTCCCCCTCAATGTGTCGATTTGTCATTTATAAGGGAACTTCACCGGTACAGCTATCTCATGTAATCACCCGTTTTATTTCCAGGCATTCTATGAGGCTTAATTTCGGTCTCTAACTAGCTTCTCACACAACCATGCCACTCCATCATTAACCAAGCTTTCGATTCCAGATTGCGCCTAGACAACCGGCGACCGATGAATGGGGACGGATTTGGCGTTGGTACGCTCGCAGTAACATCAACATTTACCGAACAGTACCTCTTTGACCACCCAACAGGCTGGTACGACTCCGTGTATGATCCCGAGCTCGGCGGGCAACCCTGCATATTTACGTCTGTCACTCCCGTGAGCCCCTGCGATACATCCTTGAACTCTAACTGACTTTGTGTAGGCATGGAACAACGCCAACCTTGCGCGGTTGGCAGTCAAAATCAAATCACCTCTTGTATTGTGAGCATTGTCCCTCGTCCTCTGTTCGAATTTGGATTTAAATGCTTCTCTCCCAGTGCCCACGTCCGTGCTACGACTGCCGGAACACTATCACTGGATAATTGCCACCCCTTTACATATGGTAATCTCATGGTGCGTTATCTTCAACCCCCGAGGGTTGAGGAGACTGACTTCTATGATAGTTCATGCACAACGGCAATATCGCGGATTTTCCGTTGTTTAAGCGTCGGCTACAAGCTGATTTACCGGATGACATATTTGCTACAGTGAAAGGAAACACTGATTCAGAATGGTCATTTGCCCTCCTCTTGTCCAAGGTCAGATATCTACCAAGCAATCATAATCCATTGATTGAATTGTCTTTGCAGATACCTGACCCTAAATCTCGTTCATTTTCACCAGAAATTCTGCGCAAGGCAATGCTCGATACCATTGCTTCACTTAACAAGTATGCTGAAGACGTTGGTGTCACCGAACCTAGCTTGATGAATTTCTGCGTTACCGACGGTTCTAGCATAGTTGTCACTCGTTACATCTCCTCAAGAAAGGATGAGGCTGCTTCTTTGGTATGATTTCTCGTATTGATGATCCTGGAAATTTTGTATTGAACCTCAACTGCAGTGGTTCTCGTCTGGGACTGAGTTCAATGAATATGCCGAGGGTGGTCATTATAGAATGACAAAGTCGGACAAACGGGAGAACATTATCATGATTGCCAGTGAACCTTTGACCTTTGAAAGAGGTAAGAGACGAATGTGTCATACTTACAAGGAACTTACTTGGATCGGGACCAGCTGATTGGATGGAAATAAAGACAAATTACATGGTGGTCGTCACTCCCAAGATGAATCTACTGCAAATTCCGATTATTGACAAGTATTATGTCCCCCCGTCCGATCCTGCATCGCATACTCGTGGTACTGAATTTGCCGAGGAAAAAGGTCTATTGAATCCTCATCACCCTCATGATTCCAGGTTAGACACGTGACAGTTCGGCCTAGTATTTTTTTGTTACATGGTTGGTAATGAATAGTTGTTATTTGTGTCGTATTCGAGCTAAATGTAATTCATATCTATGATGTTCATAAATGACGGTAGTTTTGACGCCACGTCGTGATGGAACGTCACATCGCACGAGTAAGTCGGACTGTCAAAGAGCCTTTGTTCTCCACTCTTAATTTTGTATCTTCATCCTTTGATCGCCTTTGGCTTTAAAACGATGAACCCATGGATCATGTGGAGCGCGCTTTCTGGAACGGCGAGGTATGTTGTGCTGTCCGTGGCTCGCCCATTTTTGTCCTCAACAATTTCAGGCTCTCGACCGTACTCCAAATTCTCATCTTTCTTCCTCTCACTTTTGCGACACTCTCAAAACAAGCGTTTCTCCTCCTTTCACTGTTACTTTGCATTCATGCGTTCATTCACGGGACTTTGGCACTCCTGTGGAGGTCAGAAGCCCTCTCAGTCCTGCAGGTTCCCATACACCCTTTCCTGCTCCTTGTTTGCTTCAATGTCTATTCTTCTTCTGTGAACCCATATCTCACTCTTGTAGCTAACTTTTGGGGAATGGCTCTCAGTTTCTTTGGACCACTGTTCATTGTAATGGAGGGTCTCTCAAGTCTGCTTGTGGTACAAAAGTTAGGGCAAGAAGGAAAAAAACTGGTGTATAAAGGAGAGAACTATCAATTTGTGTTGTTGGTAGCTGCTGCAGTTGCGTATGTAGCATCTGCTTGGTGGATCGTCGTAGTGAGTCTGATCCCATGGTTTAGAGGGACTAGCACTCATTTAAGAATGAATTCAGTCATATCCAAGTGCCGCCTCATCGCCATTATCATCCACCCTTCTTGGAGTCGCACTCACAGCATTTGTCTTCTTGACATTCATTGGATTCGTGTCGCGACGGACAAATATCATAGAGTCATCTGGCTTAGCGGTAGTGCTGGCCTATAACGTATGGCTCTGTGGTTTCGACCAAAAGTCCTTTACCGACCCTATATCTTCCTAGTAAGTTGCGCATTGTGCGTGTATCTTTCCCATTAATTCACATTCGGCTCAGCGTGCCCTTGCTTCCAAACATATACCCACATCTTCAGACTCTGTTAAACTTCATGATCAACACGTTGCCAAAGCCTGTGCTCATCGCCTTGCTATACCGTCTAAGTATTTTACACCTTGCATCCCGGATTCTACCTACGATTGGCGCCGATACCTGGGAATCAGAGAATGTTGATGACGAGTCAACTGACTGCCCAGTACGTATTTGCATTGGAGTTTGAATAGCTCTCCCTGAGGTTATTTGCAGACGTCGATGCTCACTCGTATACTTCTGACTTATCGTCAGCTGATTTTCATCACGGTTTATTCCCAGCTTCTCTGTATGTTTCATCTTTTTTGATAGTTTTCCACTTTGACCCAGAGTTGTAGTGCTAGATCATTCATCTCAAATATGGTGGAGATGGATGAACATATTCTTTACTCTTGTCATCTGGTCTGTTGAGCTATTTGTCGGCTCTGAGGATGACATTGTCACAAAAGAATGGAAGATTGATTAGCAATTCCGTGCCCCTAAATGGTCTCACCATTTTTCTCAGAATGATCTCGATCTTCAGTGATTCTCCTTCCATCGGGCAGTACTTTCATCCTCCCCTTCATAAAATTCTCGCTTCCATATCTGTGCTTTTCGTTTTATATCTTCTAGTATCTTCTCACACGCTAGGAAGGATTCTTTTCTATGAGGGGAGGAGACGGCGATAACTGGGACACGCCCATCAGTCGAGTAGGCTTCATAGTCTGGCAGTCGAGCTCACCGATGGATGGCTCTCCAATGGGCACCACACCAATTCGATGATGGACTGCACAGTGAACAAGGGATGCTATATATGTTGTAGAACGCTGACTTGCCGGTTGATGCTCGGATCGCGTAATGGAGCTAGCGGCATCACGGACGATATCAGCGATAGTTTTGAGTGCCACTTTTGTGTATGCTTGGTATTCTAGCCTTGCCACGGTCCTGCCTAGACAAAAGGTTATTCATTGAGCCTGACAGTGTGCTAAAGGGTACCTTGAAAGGAGTTGCGTGTGGTACCTTGTTTACTGTAGCGTCAAGCCGACAGTCATCTAGCTATGTTAGGTCGCACCAATGAATACGGTAGTTGCACCAGCAGTCTCATCCTGTACTGACTTAATGATCTCCTGTATGTCAAGGGTGTAAGAGATTGCAATTGTCCCTTCTGGGACCCGAATTGAACCCTCGATCGATGAAGTAGGACGTAACGACATGAGAACTGTGTGACGCTTCGGGCCGTGCTCACATTGTTTTCTTCTCAGTGTACGCAATGTTATTGGTACGTCGTGCGTATCCTACGTATTCAACGCACAGGTTTTGGACAAGTACCTTGCGACGTCATCTCTCACGTCTCTCTGCTGCCGAACGCTCCAATGCTCCCATCGATATTCACCCGGAAATTGAAGAGGCTCTTTCCTCTGGGAAACCTATTGCATCTCTTGAAACTACCCTCATAACTCACGGTCTACCTCACCCGACCAATCTTGAAATTGGCCTCGAGCTTGAGCAAATTGTGCATGCGACAGGGTCAGTTCCCGCTACCATCGGTGTGATTGATGGAAGAGTAAAGATTGGCTTGGAAAAGCATGAAATTGAACGACTTGCTGATCCCGCGAGAAAGAAAACTAAACTGTCCAGAAGGGATATTGCTCCAGCACTTGCTCTCAAGGCTGATGGAGGTGCGTAAATTCGAAGTATGTCGTTGCAGTCTTGACACTTGACTGAATGTACAGGTACAACTTGCAGTGCTACGTTAATTTTCTCTGCCTTGACTGGTATCAAGGTACTCCTCAAATTCCTTGTTTCCAACAGTAAAATTGATTCTTCTGTCGTAGGTCTTTGCGACTGGAGGGTACGTTATCTCTTCTCGAGAGACAAGGTCATATAGGCTGAAGTATGACTTCTAGTTTAGGTGGTGTTCATCGCGGAGGAGAAATATGTGAGTTGATAAGAAACTGAATTACTCAACCAATCAATACCAAATTATGCCGTCCAGCAATGGACGTATCAGCTGACCTTCATGAACTAACGCGCTGTCCTGTTGGGCTGGTGTCTGCTGGTGTGAAATCAATTTTGGACATCGGAAGGTATACTTTGCCCCCCAACTCCAGAGTTGACCAATGCACTTATCGGTCAACAGGACATTGGAGTATCTTGTCAGTCACCAAGCGTTCAGTCTTCTTTTCTCCATTCATCCATTCAAATTTCTTGTAGGAAACCTTGGGTGTGCCAGTTGTAGCGTACGGAGAAACTCGAGATTTCCCAGCTTTCTTTTCACGGAGGAGTGGCTATTCTGTAAGCGATCATGATTTCGGTTCTCCTTATACTTCATGGATGTAGGTCCCCTGGAATGTAGAAGACCCTCTACAGGCAGCCAAGCTACTTTGTAAGTCTGGTGTATATATATATCTTCATTATTTTGACGAAGGTTTCATGAACTTCATTCAGTCTTGCAAAGGCAGCTAGGGCTAGAGAATGGTGCACTTTTCGCTGTTCCTATTCCTCACGAGTGCGAAAAGCAAGGGGCAGAAATTCAAAGGTTAGTTGAGCAAGCGGTCACGGAATCGGAAGTCAACGGGATGAACAAACGCGGGAAGGAGGTCACTCCTTGGCTCCTAGCCCGTGTGGCAGAACTCACAAAAGGGGACTCGATGAGTTCCAATCTTGCTCTTTTGAGAAATACTGCTCGTGTTGGTCAGTCGTTTTCTTTGCCTCATGACATCAGTCTGAGCCGACAATCAGGTGGTCAGATTGCCGTCCAGTATGCTAAATTAGCTAACGGCTATGTATGGTTTGCGCTCGTTCATATCGGAAATATCTCACTTTAGGTGTTCCAGGATCCTTCGGGTACCACTTCGTTTACCCCACAATTCGTTGAAAACAACGGTGCCGCGGCAACCACTATTCCTCTGGCATCAACCATCGAGGCAGATGATGTTACCTTGGTACGCAGTTCGCCTTTTTGATAGATCGAGTGTTCATTCTTGTGATCCAGCCACCCGCAGACCTCATTGTAGTTGGCTCCGCGGCGGTTGACATCACTGCTCAAGCAGACTCGAGCATTGATACCTCTCTGGCGAAGAATTCGACGGCCTCCGGGAAGGTTTTGTTATCCGTAGGCGGTGTGGCTCGCAATATGGCAGAAGCGGCTCACCGTATCTTGACTGCACAAGAACTTCAGGCCTCATGTCTGTTGGTTGCACCAGTCGGTGAAGACGGGTTCGGCAAATTTCTAATTCAAGAAACAGAAAAACTGGGCATGCGAACTGACGGTCTCTTGAGAAATGGCCGAAATACAGCAGTTTGTGATATGGTTTTAGATAGTGCTGGCAATCTGGTTGGAGGAGTAGCAGATATGGAAATCACTGATGCACTTATTGACGAGCAAGTATGCCCTTTCTTCCAGTTGATGACGTTTTATTGAGCAAGGGTAGATCATACCTCAACTACGAAGACATATTCCCAAAATTGTGGCCATCGACGGAAATCTGTCACCAGCAGCCATCAAAGGCGTGGTCAGTTATTGTAACAAGCATGATATTCAAGGTATGCCCTCTTGATTGAGTTGTCGAGTTATCATGTTGATTACACATTGCAGTTTTCTTGTGAGTACAAATTTGCCATCGAGGCGTCTACAGTTCGTTAACCCCCAATGGAGTGAACCTACCTCCGTTATGAAATCCACGTCCATACTTCCTTCTATCGATGCTCTTCTAGCTAAACAAGATCTTTCTGGACCTCCTATCGCCTTCTTTTCTCCTAATCTTCTGGAGTTCACTCATGTATACAATTCAATCCAAGCTGAACCCTACAACTTCCTGTCGAACACGTATTGGTGGTCCTGTGTTGATAGCATGGGACTCAACTCGGCATTCCGAATGGATCTGGAACAACTTGCGAGGAGAAATGCCACAGACCTTGATGTTGGTAAGGGCACGATGTCCTTCATAATAGACCAAGGAATCGCTCAGATGGCCATCCATCTTCTTCCATTCTTCCAACATATAATCATTAAATGTGGTGAACGCGGCGCGATATGTGCTATGCGCATCAGCGCGAAGGATGCAACCACGTCTCCCTGGAGCAGAGAACGGAGCAATCCCCAAGCTCGTTACATTGTAGCACAGGGGAACAACAAAGAAACCATTGTCCTCCAACATTTTCCTGGGTTGGCCGTTGACAATGTGATGAGTGTAACAGGGGCTGGAGATTCATTTGTTGGCACTGTCCTTGCATCACTCTCTCGAGATCTCAAAGTATTCTACAACCCAAACAATTTAGAACAAGTAATCACCTCTGCACAGCAAGCAGCAATCTTGACTCTCCAGAGCGATTTGGCAGTCTCGCCGTTGCTCTCCGACGTTTTAAAGCTCCAATCTTCGGCTATATGAATTCCGAATCTGGCGACTGAAGTATGGTGTATACAAGAGATAATGATATGAAATCTAATTTACGATGGGTCCCACCTGTACTTTATACTTTGCCAATCTAGCTTGCTCACTCGTAGCCTGATTCTTCTTCAACTCTTTTAGTTTCTTTGTCATGCGAGACTGGATGGTGTTCGATGAATGTATCTTGCGCAAACTACAAGTCGCTCACCTGGGCGCCATGCTTCCACCGTGTTATTATGTCTGCCGCTTCTCCTTTTGTCAGGCTCGTTATTTTGTTTTCAATGTCTTCCTGGTTCATGTTTTGCAGTTTACTCTTTTGCCACTTAGATGTAATAATCTTCTTTTGAGGATCTGTAGCAGGATCTGATCTCCATCTTGCTGTCCGCAATGCTCTAAGGGTAGAATTTAAATCATCGATAGATAAATTATTGATTCAGGAAATGCTCACCCACGACTCAACTTGCCTTTGAGCACTTGCAACGCTACAAAAGTATCACAACCCTTGACTGCTTCTTCAAGGGTTTCGGCTTTCAGTATGTCCCTTCTGCGTAGATAACTAGGAAGATTTTTGGACTTGGCCAGTCTTGGTCCTAGCTGAGGAAGGAAGTAGCCGATGAATTTTACCTCGTCTGGAGATATCTGCATCAATATGTAATACCCAATATACAAAACATATAGGTCATGTACCATCTTCATCTTGCGTGGGCTGGATCCTGATATCTCCATACTGTAGGCATGCTAGAACATAGATGTTATCTCCGCACCCTACCCAAGCGTTGTGACTGATCCTGAATATATTAGGAGCGCTGAACATGTTGTCCATGAGTGAAAATGGATCGTTGAAGTCAGTATAGGTGACGGATTTTAAACCCGCATGTTGGGAGTCGGAGCCAAGCGCATTTTTGGCTAGAGACTTGGCTTCAAGAGTCTCTACATTCTCTGGGTATGGGGTGGTGAGTAGGGGCCGTGTACGAATGGGTGTAGGTCCCATACCTTCATCCTCTATTTCCGCAGGGTCTAGGCCAAAGAGACTAGGCAGTGAAACAACGTTCAGCCTGGAAGTAACGTCTACGAAGTCCATAACACGGCAATCCTCCTTTCCAGTGGAGGGTGATAGCCGCATTCCCCGTCCAATCTTCAGCACGGATCAATCAGTTATATTGTAGTATTCAGTGAAGCGAGACACACCATCTGAGCGTATAGATTCGGCGACCGTGTAGGTCTTGCCACAACAACGCAGTCGATATTTGGTATATCAGTGCCTTCAGTCAATATGGCTATTTTTTCTTGATAAATGAACAAGCATGATCTGACGGGCCAACGTGGACAAACCGCAATTAACTAGTATTGGAAACTCTCCTTTTTTAAATTGCGAGATAAGTGATTTGCGTTCAGTGATATTTGTTTGAGAGTCGATGCCACGTGCATCTATGCCGAAGTCTCTGAATGTCTTCGTCAGGGCATGGACATGATCGATATTGACACAGAAAACGAGTGTAGACTTTCGCTCCGCTGAGGAAATTAACACGAGGAGCTATGACGATGAAATTGGACCTCACAAGCTCGATCAATCCAGCTTTTGACAACCAACTCGCGTAAGGGCTCGATGTTGATATGGTTCGCGAGGCTTGATGTATTAAAATCTCCTGTCTGGGAATTCAAGGGAATGCTGTCAAGTTTGAGACTTGCTTTAACACTGGTGAATCGAATGTCACAAAGCCTAAGGGAATTTTGGTCAATGAGCAGGACAAATGGCAATTTTAAAATCACCATTGGTTTTTTATCATATCCAAAAAGTCCTTGTGATACACAATTTGGTCAAATACCGATCCCAACATCAAACCATCGTGACGACTGAAAGTGGCAGAGAAACCAATGATTGGGATAGGATGTGAAAGATTGTTGGTCTGGATTAAGTGTTCAGGGTGAATAATATTTCGATCGAACTGGGACAGAAGTTTGCGGTAGCTGACCATTCATCAACAAGGATTCAAAATTTGGGTAGGACAATAGCGTACGAAGGGGCGGCAGAGTGATGTGCTTCGTCAATGATGATTGCTTTCAAGAACTTGGGATCAAATTTCCTAGACCTCTCCGTACGCGTCAAGGTCTGATAGGTGGCTACAGTGCTTGGTCACGTCAAACAAAGACTAGAGGCAAGCAACGGGACATACAGATCCGCCAGACCTGTGGCACTGTGCTTGTTTCCCTGCTCTATCTCGATGGACCAATTAGGAAATAGTCGGGCAGCTTGCTCTGCAGACTGTCTTGCAAGTTCGATACTGTTGACAATGACAAGCGACCGCGTAGCATTCGGATTTGTGGGGGGCGAAGGAATCTGGGATAGCAAAGAAAGAAAGACAGTCGTCTTTCCTGAGCCGGTTGGTAGAGACACGCCGATTCTAGTGACGCCAGATGCGAGAGCCTCCAGGCAGGACTGTATACACTCATTTTGGTACGACCTGAGAACAACGGGGTTTGTGTTGACTTCTGCAGACGTATTCAGAGTCGCATACGCCCGCCGATACAGGCATAATGGACGTAATAGATAACGCATGCCCAGTCAAGCACATACACAGTTCAGCAATGATCAGGGCAAACCACAAATTCTCACGGCCTGCATTGTATGTTGAACCTGACGGTGACTATTGTTTGATATTCATTAGGATAAAGGCATGCGGAACGAGTTAATCTACATGGTAAGTGCAGTTTCCTCTTCTTCGTATGCTATAGTTCCACAATGTCTATCCTCCAGGGTTTCAAGACACTAACAAAGCAACAGAAAGAAAACGCTAGTGTTTATGCTAGTGTTTATGCAATCTACACACTCAACATCTGATCACAAGTCCAGTACCTGAGAACAATGTGCAAATGCATTTTCAAATGGTTTCAGGACTAATGCTTGCAGTGGCAACCCATGCCATCAGACCCTAAGAGCTGGCCTCAACGAGGTCAGCATACAAGCTACCAAGTACCTTGTTTACGGACTTGCACTTGACTAAGTAGATATTATCCACACTAAATTCAGTGTACTAGCTTTTACCAGGGTATAGTAAAATACCCAGGGGGTTATAAAAATGACAGTCTATGCGCAGCGTATATGTAAAAATACTAACTTAACCATCTACCCAGAGCCTCCCTTGTAGACCTTGCCGAACAAGATCTCTTGAAGTTTGTCATAGAGTGAAAGTACACCAGCACCAGCAACACCACGTAGAATGTTGGCACCAGCACCTTTGAAGAGAGATTTTGCACCTTCCTTCTTGATGATCTCAGAGCCAGCGTGAGCCATGGACTTGTAGTTCTTCCCGGTTCCAGAAGTCATCATCATGCGACGACTACATTTCTGTGAGCAACATCAACAATGTAGACATGGTAGACGAACCGAATGGTATCAAGGGGATACGAAGCAAGGCCAGCACCAACGGTAACCCCCCAGCCAAGGAGGAATGAAGCCAAGAACGAACCCTCAAGAGCACCGACGAGGACGACGGGCTTGAGCGAATCATAGACACCGAAGTACAGGCCACGGTAAACAACGATACCGACGACGGATGGGACGAAGCCACGGTAAAGTCCGGCAATACCATCGGAAGCCAAAGTCTTCTTGTAGACATCGACTAAACCGTTAAACTGGCGTTCTCCTCCACCCTTAGCAGACTTGGCATCATTGGCAAGACGAGTACGAGCATAATCTAGAGAGTAGACAAATAGCAGGGAAGAAGCACCAGCAGCACCACCGGAGGCGACATTGCCAGCAAACCACTTCCAATAGCCTTCATTCTTCTTGAACCCGAACATAGCCTTGAAGTAGTCCTCTAAAGATCTCGTCAAAAAATGAAAACATCGGCACCGAGCAGAGACTTACTGAAGGCGAAATTAAGGGCTTGAGTAGGGAAGTAACGGATGACATTGGCAGTATTTCCCCTCCAGAAAGCAACAGCACCCTCGCTTCGGTAAGTACGGATAAAAGCATCGCTGACACCCTTGTATGGCTCAGAAAGACGACCCTGCTTGATCTAAAAGACATATGACGTGTCAACATGTTGAAACGATACAAGATGCCAGGTCATACCATCTCATCCTGGTTTTGGACAAGGAGCTTGATACGTTCAATAGGAGCAGCACTTGTTTTAGCAACAGCCTATAATAATGCATCAAAAGATTTACAGGAAGGAGTAGATGCTAGTATATTTACAGCAGAAACACCACCCATGAGGAAATCGGCTGCACAAGACAAAAACTGCTCAATGTTGCTTCATAATAAAAACTGTTCACACTTACTTGTAAAATCCTTGGCGCTCTTAGTCTGCTTTCCTTCAGCCATTTTAAAGAGGTCAACCAGGAAAAGTGAGTGGAGGTAAAGGTAGAGGGTAGAAGATAGGTGACAACTTGCTAAAACTTCGCATGTCAAAAAGCATTCGGGAAGCACCGGAGGAAATTCAAAGTCCGCTGATTTCTCGGCTAAGGCAACCCTAGAGCCGATCAACTCAAAGCAGTCTGTGAGCTGTGATCCATAGCATACAGTCAAAAATCCTATTGTGATGCATAAACTACATGGGCATGCGCATTAGGCCATAAGTAAACTATGTCAAAAGTGATGCAAGCGAGAATACTTTACTACGGCCAACGGGGCTGACCACTCTGACGATGGGGAGGCAATCCAGACAGAGGCATTAATCCGGATGTAGGACCATTGCCACAGATTGGGAGACTGTTATAAAGGGGGTTAGGTGTCGTGGAGGTCCCCGGGTAATATGAGAAACGTGCAGGAGAGTCAGGATGAGGTGGCGGGAGCTGATTGCCATTGCTTAACACTCGAAAGTGTGGACTCGAGCCCGAGTTTTGGAGTGTGGCAATGGAGGGAAGTTGATGCACAAATTCGTGGCGACCTTTTTTCCAAATTGGTTCAGTCGGCGAGGTAGCCCCGATTGCAACCTCAGTCATCTTGCGCTTTCCAGGCTGAACGGGGGCAGGTTCATCATCATCGGAATCGAGCGTTAAGTCAATCACGTTGGGTGTCTTGCTCTGACCCAGTCGCTGAGGAGTTGAGCGTATAGAGTGATTGGACGTAGAAAGCTCCTTTTGAACTTCGTCTTCATCGTCGTCCGACAAAAAGATGTAAGAAACATCTGTCTTCTGTTGACCACTGGATTTACTAATGCTAACTTCCGGTTCAAGCTTAACGGATGGGGGGCTCTCCCTTTTAGCCACTTGGACAGATATGATGACAGAATTCTTGGCCCTCCAAGCTGCGCTACCATATCTGTTGTCTGCTGTATGCCATTCACCATCAGCTTCCACAATGACATCTTCGATACTATCGGGTACTGCCTTGAGGATTTCATCAAAGTAACTATCGGTGTATAACATGGCTTAGCCAAAAGAATATAGAAGAAAAAAGGCCTTTCCTCACCCATCGATTATAAGCTCCCGGTAATCCAGCCGCCTTTCGCAAACAGGACACAGCCAGGTCGTCGTTTGCTCCATCATAGAGTACCAAGATGTTATATCAAAACATTGTGGATGCACACATTTAAAGGATCGACATGGGGTAACCACCCGCATGAAACTAAGCTGGACTGATAGTCAGTGCATGGCAACCTGGGGCTTGATACACATACTGGGCACTTCAGCGACATCTTCGACGGCCCAGCGACAATATCATCATCAAGATCCGCTGATTCAGCCACTAGATATATCCAGTCAGTGGAAGATCATCACGAGGGATACAAAGGACGCACTCTTTTGCTTGAGATCTTCACTTCTTCTATAGGAGGAGGACTTGAGTTTCTCGACAAGCTCTTCAACCCCTGTGTACTCAACGAGCATCACAGCCATATAGTATTTCTGAAGTTACATTAGAATAGACTCGACATGAAAAGAACAAACCTCAAACCTTATTTTGCACAGGCTGTTGACTGTTCACATAAACAAGTTCGACCCTATTGGGAGTAGCCGTCAAGCGTGCTAGCTTGGTGATATCAGGGGGAGGTGCTGTTCCTGGTTTCTTCTTCAAACCTTTGAGGTTGGCACTGAGTTGCACGTTGTTGACACGAACTTCACATGTGGGTGGAAACTCAACCAAACAGGGGGAGCTGGTGGCACGGAAGGTGGAATGGCCAGAATAGAAAAAGGAAGAGGTGCAAAAGAGACGTAACTGGTACTTTGAGCTGCTAAGAAATCAGTGCAGTCCAACACTTGAAACATTCTTACACACCCAGGAGCCCGAAGTTTGTTAATTAATTCTGCGGAAAGGGAGAAGGTAACGTGCTGTTGCCGACGATCAGTGGAACTGGCCGACTCTAGGGGAAGAAATGAATAAGCCATCTTATCTGCCTCTCAACTCCTACCTGGGCATTCAACAACGCTCGACAATATTTGCTCTATGTGGAGGAACGGAGATTCTTTGAATCGAATCGCTGCAAAAAGTATGAGAATCATAAAATAGAGACTATGGTACATATAACCATACCTGCAGGCTTTTGTAATGCTGATGAAGATGTACTTGTTGCAGGGGAAGCAACAGGTCGACGTGGAGGAGCATATGGATCATAGCGTGGAAGAACACTTGGGCCAGAGTTCGGGGATTGGTAGTTGGGTTTAACAATGTTATTTGCGTGATATAACGAGTGCATTGATAGGTTTGAAGCAGAGGTAGATGATGGAACCACCAGATTAGATGGCGGAGAATACCTAGGAGAGTAGATCAGTATACGTTTTCCGGAGCTCACTGAGAATAAATAATTTCGACAGGCACACACGCGTCAATGGCGAGGTGGATTCCGGAGAAGCACACGTACATTCCAGTAGACCTGACTTGGGCAATGACAGTCTTCGCCTTCGACCACTTATCGTCCGCTTTTGTATTGAGCCATTGATCCAAGGAAGAAGTGGCCCTATCTATAAGATCTTGCTTTTTGCCTGAGCGATTGTGATGAGTACCACACTCGTCATTGAAACCTGTCAGAATCTGTTTAAGTTTATCCACTGTGTTGAGCTTGATACTGTGTCGGATCGCCTGTAGACAATTGAGGAAGAAAGGGATGAAATGAGAATTACAACGCACATCGAAGTCAGACCAGGATTCTGTACTCCCCATGAGCCAGCGTGTAAGCTCAAGAAAAACAATGATTTGAAGAAAGAAAGCTCCACAAGCACGAGTCTTGGTCGTGGAATGTAAGCTGCCAAGGATTGTGACCAAGGACATATCCTGGCCAAACAATGCCCATGATTATGTCATCCTAGACCACCACATAATCTTTGGATCATCGATGTCGGACACTGAGGAGAACCTTACTACTGAGCAACAAGAAACTAAAGATCAAGCAGATCGCGAGCGTGAGGCTGCTGAGCAGGCCGGTAATTTATCAATCGTTTTTCTAACAAGCCACCTTCATCTCTGACTGTCCTATCTCAGCATTACCATATCAATGGGGACAAGAACTCGAGGAGGTCGAGATAAATATACCAGTTCCTCAAGGAACAAGAGGAAAAGACTTGTCTGTGATAATCCAGAAGACAAAGCTTAGTGTTGGTCTGAAGAACCAAAATCCCATACTCGCCGGCAACCTATGCAAAGAAATCAAGGTCGATGAAAGTAGTTGGACTATTCGTAAGTGAGATTTATCGCTGTTTGTTTCTTGTTTACAACCTCCTCCAAGAGGACCAAAAGAATATCATTATTACCCTTGAAAAAGTGAACCAAACATGGTGGGAGAACGTCCTCACCCATCATCCCAAGATCGATACCAGCAAGATTGAGCCTCCGAACAGCAAACTGAGCGATCTGGATTCAGAGACACGGTAAGTGACCTGACGTATATTTGTCTGGTTCGTTGTCATTATACTGACGTTACTTATAGAGGCATCGTTGAAAAGATGATGGTAAGCTAATTATTCAATGTAAACAAGCGCCCTTGGTAATTTCTCTGCAGTTCGACAACCAGCAAAAGGTTAGTCATTCTGTTGTCTGCGACCCAGCAGCACTGAGCTACTTTAGCAACTTGGAAAGCCCACTTCAGATGAGATCAAAAAAGCAGAGGTACTGATCCTCCTCATGCTTGCGAAACAAACGCTGATTCTTTTACCCGCACAGATGCTCAAGAAATTCCAAGACCAGCACCCTGAGCTCGACTTATCCAATGCCAACATCATGTAGTAGCTTGATGTTCAATCGTCGTGGGCGCTCGTTTATCTACAGACACCGCAGTTTTGAATTGCTTGAATAATCTGCGATTGTAGTATAAATGAACATCCAAAAATTCACCGGTAACTACATTTGCCTTCGTTTGCCGTTGCCATGGGCCTCTTGGCCTTTGCGTTTTACGCTTTCTACAAGGCCTTTCAGCCCTTCGTCACTGAATCTGTTATTTGTTTGAAGCTGAGTTCCATGCCGCTCCTTGCCTCTGGCCCGCTTTCGCCTTCGTTCCAACAGAAATGCCCTCATGCTTTTTGTGTTCTTGAAACTAATAGGGAGAGTAGGCGAACAAGCCATTATATGAATAATGTATGACACTCACTGAGGGCTCGTAGGATCAATGGCAAACCGGTGATCCTCGTGTAATGCTTTGAAACGGGCATCATTCACATCGATGGTGAAATCCTCTTGTAACTCTTGCTCATGTGTATCCTTTCTATCCTTCTTGCTTCTCCCCACCCTACGCTTCTCGGCTCTGATAACCATTTTCATGTCGAAGTACTTGGGTTCCTCTTGAACATTTTGAGGTGAAGACAGTTTTTTCACCGTAGCTTCTTTCTGAGGAGGGAATATCCGTTGCCGGTCTTCCTTCTTTCTTGCATTTTCACTAGAAATCCTCTGAGTTTCTCTGTCACTTACATCGTCTTCATCGCTTCCAGAGCCGAAGAAACCATCGTTTTGAATCTTTCCACTAGATTTATTCTCTGACGTTGATTTTTCACTCTCTTTACGTTCTTGCTTTCTCTTCTTCCTTTTTTCTCGGACCTTTCGTTGATATTTATCCAAAGTTGTCTCTTCGTCTTTCTTCTGACTGAGACCCGGGGTAAATGTGATTTCCATATCTATGTCACTTCCTTCTTCTCCATGATCCCATCTTTCCGGAAGGGCATCGTTGTTTCCGCTGAGCAATATAGCACGTAATTTCTGCCGAGAGCTGTCTTTGTCCGTCCTGATCTTGTCTTCATCACCAATTCTAGGTTCATCCTCTGAAGAAGACGCGATGTAGGCCCTGAAATCACCATTGTCAATTTCTTGGTGTGTCAGTATCCTCCGTGTTACTTGGTGTCGTTCCGGATCATCTTCGTCCCAAGTGAGTTTGACTTTGGAATGTCGCAAGGCCTGAAGGGACATTTGTAGATGAAAAGCACAGACGCAAGTATAAAGCATACGTTAGTGACATAGTCCACCGGCTTGTAGTTTGTTGACATGTCCTCGGTAGCTTCGTCTCTTTAATTAAAGTTACTTGACGAATAATCTATTAGTTTTTGGACGAACCTCGGGTTATCGTCAAATGTCATGTCTTCAGGAACGAAACTCAGGTCAAAAACATTAGCAGACCGTTCTAGTTCTGTGCCTTCTAGCTGATTGTAGATGTGGGAGGCCGCCTCTCTCGTGTCACATTCCACAATAGCGTAGTAGTATCTGGAGACGTTTTCAGGAACGGCTGAAGGCGGAGTAATGATTCGCATGCCCACCTCAGGCGTTCTAGCTGGTACCGCCGCAGAGCATCGTCGTTGTACTCATTCCCGTCCCCGAATTCATACACTGTCTTTTCATTGATTTCCTCCAAATCCTTTCCCTTCTTCTTGAAGATCTCTGCTGGGGGTCCCTCACGCTCCTCTTTGGCCATCCATGCCTTGCCAAATTCAGATGGATATACCCTGACAGAAACGACGGTACCTCTTGCAATGGGTGAAGCCCCACTCTTGCCTTTCTTCGGATTGGCCCTTTTCACACTCTGTGAAGTAGTCACCGGGATAAGTGGTGCAGTGGGAGAGACAAGACACGAGAAGATTTTGTAAAGGTGTGAGGCCCGAACATATTCCCAGTCCAGATTAACCACTGCAAGTCGTCGAGTTCGATTGGCGACGCCAATATCTTGCTTTTCCTCTTTTTCCTCGAGGCTTTCATTGGCTTTCGCGTACATCGAAACTTGTGCATCGAGTTCGGCGAAGATATCCTCATCAAGGTCAATATCCAACTCTTCGTCGCTCCCACCAAGTCGAAGGATTTCGTCAGCGTCGTTTTGACTAGACTCCTCAGTGTCGCCTGCCCCCTGACCACCTTCCTCATCTGACGATTCCAGAAGAACTTCACCCCGAGCATAGTCAATGGGTTTGGTCATTCCCTGCACATCTCTATCATCTTCGCCATCTTCAGCTAACCGATAGAATCTCTTAAGACTGTCTTCTTCGTGTGTTTTAGATAGTTTTCGGCCATACTTGTCCACTTGGGCTAAGAATTCGTCAATGAGGCATGCTGGGAGTGTACTGGCGACAACTGCTCACGTTTAGCATTGTCCCTCCCCTTCTTTGCTTGATCAAAGACGGACTTAAACCGCTCATCAATGACAACCTTTTGGTGTTTCTTTCTAGAGGGTCGAAAACGAGGATCAGTCTTCAGTCGAGCAAAACGCGGGTCAGACATTCTGACTGAAAAATCAACGAGTAACAACCGGCAATCACAAGGTTCGATGACAAAATTCAGGTCGTACAAATGGGGAAATTTATTTTTGGATGAGCATAGCGACCAACAGCCGTCTGGCCACCATCGATATGCACAACGACGGATGATAACGACAGATGAGTGATGGTTTCGATGAAATGCATTTCATATTGCGATTCTGTTTCCAACATCATGTGCTACAAAAGGCACTTGTCTCCACCCTAGTCCTCTTTCTTCCCTTCACTTAAATTTCTTTCTTCTCTTCTCTTTGTAAGTCACTATCATGTGCATCATACTCGAGATGAGGCTGACCCATTTTCAGAATCAGTCTTCTTTCTCGAGACCGCAGGCGCGCTCTTCTTGTTAAAAAATTTCTCCAGTCCCTTGGTCGATCCAAGTTGCCACTTTTTTTTCGGAAATCATGCGTTCCTTATCCATTATCTCTGCTTTTTTCGCTCTACTTGCAATCCAGGCCATGGGAGCTCCTCTAGAAATCCCGATGCCTATTGCGGTGGGTCACTATCATCTATCTCTCAAAACAGCGAACTCTGAACATTATACCAGCGTGCTCTGCAACAACGCAGATCTACCCCTTTCAGTCCACTCAGTGCTTATGTTCGGAGAAAGAGCATTCCCGTCGAAGACGCTGTCAAAGCCCCTGACGGAGATGTTGTACCGTATGACAAGCGGGAACTCATTGAACGCCAAAACATTCCGGTAGAGAATGCGGTCAAAGCACCCAATGGCATAATCGTACCATATAACAAACGAGAGCTTGAGTCTCGACAGAGCATTCCTGTCGAGAATGCGGTCAAGGCTCCAGATGGGAAAATCGTTCCCTACAATAAGCGTCAAAACATCCCTGTCGAGAACGCCGTGAAAGCCCCCGATGGCAAAATTGTTCCATACAACAAACGAGAGCTCGAGGTTCGGCAGAATATCCGTGTTGAGGATGCAGTAAAGGCTCCCGATGGCAAAATTGTTCCTTACAATAAACGCCAGAACATTCCCGTCGAAGATGCTGTTAAAGCTCCAGACGGGAAAATTGTTCCCTACAACAAACGGGAGAAGCGCCAGAACATTCCTGTCGAGGATGCAGTGAAGGCTCCTGATGGTACAATTGTTCCATACAACAAGCGTGAGCTCAAGAGCCGCCAGAGTATCCCCGTTGAAAACGCCGTGAAAGCCCCTGACGGTAGGATCGTTCCATACAACTAAAGGAGGCTACAACAATGGCTGAGATGTGTAGTGGACCATAAGAATGGTCATAGACTGTGGGACTGGACGTAGACTGTCAATGCCTCTTCATAGGAATGCAATCTATGGAAATTAAAACATCTACCATCCAATTCAAAACTACTATCACTCAGCGCTTACTCAGTGCTTGACTAGTTTTACTCATATAGTTCCCCCAAGAACACACCGGCAGCACCCATACCGGTGCCAATGCACATGGAGGTCACAAGCACCTAAGATTACTGATCAATATAGGGTATGCTGTGTTTGATATCGATATCGATATACCTTGCCCTTTCTCCGATGTAACTCATTGAGACCTGTCGCAATCTGGCGCGCCCCGGTAGCACGTAACAAAGAAAATCAGTCAACCGTCACGAAGATACCCATCAATCAGACTTATCTAATGGATGACCAAAGGCGATGGCACCTCCATTGACATTAACCTGTTGATTGGTGAATGTGAGGAGTCATCTGGTTGATTCAAAGGGCTGTACCTTCTCTCTGGTAGTCTATCAGTGCTCGATCATTTGATTTATCGAAGTTAGAAGACTCACGCCGGAAGATTCAAAGCTTTGACAGAATAAACGCACTGCGAAGCAAACGCCTCATTGATCTAATAAACACTGTGAGCACAGGTTTGGACGAAAATAGATCCGACCTACTTCAAAGAGGTCTACATCATCAATCGTTATACCGGCAAACGAAAGTGCTTTCGGAATCGCGTATACAGGACCGATGCCCATGATACGCGGTGCTACACCAGTAACGGTGGTGATGATATATTTGGCCAATATAATCAACCCAAGTTCTTCAGCCTTTCTCCTCGTCATCAATAACACAGCAGCAGCACCGTCTGTGATTTGACTAGCGTTTCCACCGGTCGTGGTTGAGTTTCCCCATTGCGGGAACGCAGGTCGGATCTTCGCCAACCCTTCTTTCGTTGTACCGTATCTAATCCCATCATCCTCACTTACAACAACCTGATGTTTTTCTCCAGTCTTGGGATCTTGTTGGAATACAGTAAATGGTACAATTTCCTTTCTGAAATACCCTGCCCTTTGAGCACGTTCCGCTTTCTGGAAAGACTTCGCGGCAAAGTCGTCTTGCTCCTTGCGAGTGACGGTAAATTCGACAGCAACGTTTTCACTAGTCCACCCCATACTTTCTTTACAGTCACGAGAAGCCTTGTTGCAGGAAACCAATTCGCTTTGTTCCGGACCACCGTTGTCAGGGCTATGGAGCTGATGTTAACACTTTACCTGGCTAGTATCAAGATGGATCAGACTTTTCAGACATGCTCTCAACACCAACAGCCAGCCCCACTTCAATAGCCCCACTTCGTATCTGGTTAGCAACGATGCTAACTGCCATGAGACCACTGGAACAAAATCTGTTCACTACCTGGACAGGAGTGGTTTCCGAGAATCCAGCTGCCAGAGCTGCGGAACGAGCAGCGTACATAGCATCAGGTGTAAGCACAGTACCAACACAAATGTCGCCGACGAGTTTGGGATCAACTTTTGACTGGGTAATAGAGTGCTGATTATTATATGCCTCAGAATTTGCGAATCTCATGGACTTTGAAATTCAGACCTTATAAATTTCTATTAAGAGTTCATCTGTTCTAAATCATGAGTCAGAAACAGCCAGGCCCTGGTTCAGGCAGGTATCATGCACCTTGCATTCCTGAATCCTCCCTTCTTCGCTTTACAGAGAGGTGAACGAATCGCCATAGTAATGACCACGTCGTCTGAATTTTTGCGTTCAAGAGCAGCCAACCCATTAGATTTGAAATGTCCAACGAGTTGTTTGGCGCGTTCCATGGCCTGGGTGCAAGTCTGAAGCAAAGAAGCTCAGCGACCCGACCGGCCGGTGATGTCACCGAACCAGTCTTCCATAGAACAATCGATCCCCACGGATGTATACAGCGCCAGTAACGGTGACGTCTCGTCTCACACCTTTGCGCGAGCACGGGTATTTGCGAAAGACTTATCCATTCTAAGAAATATCTTTTTTTGTCAACATGCCAGTCACTGTCGTTGCGAATACAAGTGTCAGTAATCCGGTCTCTCCCTCTCGCTTGCGATTTATTGGTAGGAGGCATGCTTCTAAGTTGACTCCTGGAGTTGATTCCTTCTCTAGACATCGCCGGTATGTCCTCCTCCAACGTAGTCTCTGACAATTCATAGCCAAATTTGCAGTAAACCTAACTGATCCCGTCTTCCGAGGAATATACCACGGGAAAGTCAAACATCAAGGTTTGCACCTTCATCATTTTCTTGTGATAAAACAACCAAAATTTTGCAGATGATCTTGAAGAGATGAAAAAACGCTGTCAAGCTGCCGGGGTCAAGTCCCTCATTATCACTGGTACAAGTCTCCGCGAATCAAAAAGCGCGGTCCGGCTTGCAAAGGAACACAGTCAGTACTTCAGGAGCCTTCTCACATCGTGAAGTTCACAAACTCTGAAGTTATATAGATTTCTATGCCACTGTAGGGTGTCATCCTACTCGTACAACGGATTTTGATAAATATGACGAAGATGGACCAGAAGGGTATCTTCAGGCTCTCGAAGATCTTATCTCAGCGAATCTCACAGGCAGGGGAAGAGTAGTTGCATTAGGTGAATTGGGTTTAGGTGTGTGTGGTGTAGATATCTGATTAACTATTCAACATCGTAAGTTGACATCATGATTTAGACTATGACCGGACACACCACGCGCCTATCGACGTTCAGAAAAAATATTTCCGAATGCAATTATCGTTAGCAAAAAAATATCATCTACCGATGTTCTTGCACTCCCGTGCAGCACATCAGGATTTTGTCCAGATCTTGGCGGAAGAAGGGTTCGGAATTCAGGGTGGGAGAGATGTTGGAGGTATGGGAGGTGTTGTTCATAGCTTTACGGGGACAACGGAAGAAGCACAAGATTATGTTGGTACCTTGTATCGTGGGCAAAGCGACCATAAGATTGATCAATTTCTTCTAGATGAACATGGGATTTCATATCAGGTAATTGGCTAATAAATTAATCAACCGTTACAATCAAGTTAAATAGGATCGACCTTAGTTTGAACGGGTGTTCGTTCAAGACGCCCTCAAACTTAGAGGCAGCACTATCGATCCTTCCTCAGTGGATCATGTTTGAGACCGGTATGATCTCAAAGCTTAACTACCTCTGATACCTCACGTGTCAACTAGATGCTCCCTGGTGCTCATGCATGTCTACACATGCCTCAAAACCTTACCTGAATGACCTCCCAAATAACTACCGTTCTATCTTCTTTCCTTCTGCGACACAACCTGAACGGTTCAACATGGGTCGACCTGTTAAGGGCCGCAATGAACCTAGTACCATAGGAGGAATTGCATGGGTAATTTACCATCTCCATCAAAAAGCAAGGGAGGACGCTTCAACCAAAGGCGAGCAGCGGGAGGAAGTGCCTTTTTGGAAAATTGTGCACCAGGCATATATGAATACTATAAAATTGTTCAACTTACAAGAATTGACAGATGCATGATAAAGTGGCCGCGGAATAATAACAGGTAAAGAAACTATATACTGTCCTGTCTTGACTAATTAACTAAATGTGCAATACAAGTGTTTGCAAGAAGTTATACCGAGTAGGTATATGACGTGAATGATGGTGCTACTCGGATGTGTATATGTGAAAATAGAGGTATAGTCTGCGAGGATGGTGAAATAAAGATACAGGTGAGGAAGGTATGGTGATGATAAATAATATCCCAAAAAGAGAAATAGTTCAAGCCAGTAAAAAAAACTATGCAAATAAACTTGGAATGAGTCTCCAACTTTCGGCAGACGCACCGCATCAAAGTTACCGTTTACATGATGACACATTCTTTGTCCTTTAGATTCTTTCCTGCGTCCGAGTCACCTTGCTCACGGTGCAGAACGGAACCTGGCCCACCTGGCTGATGCATCGGTCCATTCTGCGAGTTCTTCAACCGTTGAGTAGCACGTTTGTCACCCTTGTCTGCAGCACGTTTATAATACGTCATAGCTCTGGAAGATGATGAGAGAGAGATCAAGCAACCAAACTAGACGCACTCTTGCACATTAGCTGAGGTCCCGATGCCGACCTCCAGGAAATATCCGCAAGCGTACATAGCCTTGGCAAGGCCGGCTTCTGCGGCTTTCTGAGCCCAGAGGAAGGCTTCCGTATCAGACTGGGGAAGGACACCAGGGGAGCCCACGAGATACCAGGCGGTGAGCGCGAAACAGGCATCACGATGATTCTGCTGCGCAGCAATGTTCTGCCAAGAGGGAGAGTATGTATATGAGAAAGAGAGAGAAGGTGGACAAAAGACGACACACATAATAATGAATTGACAAGGCAGGGTCTTGGGGGCAGCCCATCTTTCCATATTCATAACATTCACCGAGCCTGTATGCGCTTGGAGCATAACCAAGCTCCGCAGCCTGAGCTAGGAGCTCTGTGGAATATTCATAGTCGACAAACACAACGTTTTCAATGCCGCGCTCATGAAGCAGAGCCAACTCATGAAGGGCGTGAGGAAATTCGGCAGTTGCATGCTCGGCACTTCGCTTGAGCCATTTGACGCCTTCCTTTGGACTCCTAGAAAGGCCGAGTTCACCGTTGAGTTCAGCTATGCCGAGGCGATACATAGCACCGGGATGAAGGGCAGCCGCCGCTTTACGGAAGAATTGAATGGCCTTGGCTGACTCTCTGCGGCAGCCCCACCCATTCTCGCAGCAAGTGCCAGCACGATAAGCAGCATCGGGATGACCATGTTTAGCGGCGAGTACAAAGAGAGGATATGCGCGATCAAAATCCTGTTTGCCCTTTACAGTGCCGATGCCATTAGCGTAACAATCTGCGAGAAAATACTGGCTTGCTGGATGACCCCTATCTGCCAGACGTTTGAGGAGAGAGGATGCTTCGCGGACAAGATCGTCACGCTTCTCAAGAGACTTTTCTACCTGAAGAAGATTGCCCGGGGTATTGGGGGGAATGGGGAAGGTTTTTGAGGCATCAATCATAAAGACAGCAAACTCGAACTGGAGATCTGGATCCTGGGTTTTTTTTGCATTTGCACGGTAAAGCTCCAGGGTCCGTTCGTGGGAAAGGAGGGCGGCCTGTTTCCCAGGGCGAAGATGAGAGTGGTCAAGGATGGGGCCTGCGGACAGAGAGGAGGCAGGGATGGGCGGGGTAGGGGCGGATGGAGGGGACTGTGGGAGGTCTTGGGCAGCAGGAAAAAAGTCGTCGTGGTCAGGGGAGGAACTAGGGTCGGGCAGCCAGAGCTGGCGCGGGACAGGGTCCTCCATGGTGGCAAGAGACAAGAACCAGGCGAGATAGAAAGCATTGCTTATGTTATCAACTATGATTTGTCATCAATCGGCTTGAATTACGTCATCAACCATGGACTCTCTCCGCACACGCCGCCCGTCCGACGCCACACGCAGGCCAGCGCGTTCGCCGAACAAAATCCATGCGCGGGTGCCCAGAGTCGACGACAAGCTCAGGAAGCGCATGTCGATGCGCTATGCCGACATCCCCCCCGACGACAAGATGCTTTTCTCCGCCGAGGACTTTGACCCCGATGCCTGTAGGTTCTCTGCTGACACCGTCACCCACCTGCTGATCACTCCCCAGTCATCAAGCTCAAGCTCGCAAACTCCACTGAGGCAGAGCTCAAGTCGCTCCAGTCGTCTCTTCGTGCGGCTAAGGACGACACTGCATCCGACCTCCAGCGCTCCGTCTTCAAAAAGTGTGCCTCGCCTCTTCTTTTCTTGTCGACTCCTTCCTGACGCATGCTTCAGCTATGCTGAGTTTGTGCTTATATCAAAGGAAATTTCTGCCTTTGAGAACGAGATGCTCGAACTCAAGGACCTGCTTTCAGACTACAAGTCCATGCCCTCCATTCTCCACATCCCTGATCCTACCACCTCCTCGGGAACAGCAGCCCTGTCCACCTACAAACGCTCTTCTGTTGCTGATCTTCGTGTCCTCTACTTGAGTCAGATGCAGTCTCTCCATGCCTCAATCGAAGGCGCGGCAAAGTTGGTTCCCACCACACCAGGACGTCATGTCATCGGCGAAGTGGACGGCCTTTATGCCCTCAATACTGCCACCTACAAAATCATTGGCAAGGTAAGATTTGTCATTCTCGATGATGCTGTCCTAGTCGCTCGTAGGAGAAGGAGGAATGCAGGCGGCTCTGGTGATCGATCGAACCAAGGCAAACTTGTGGCTGAGAACTGCTGGGCTCCCAATGACATTCTTGTACTTGACATCAAGGATTCTTCCAGTACGTGCATTCATCTACCTAATATTAACTCTAATTTGCATTAGACATGACAAATGTATTCAAGATCCGCCATGGCAAGGAGACTCATGTTTACAGATCTGATTCACCTTCAGACAAGAAAGCTCTCCTTGCTCAGTTCAGGCAGGTTGCAGACGATCTCGCTGCCAAGAAGCGCAAAGAACGCGAAGGCGAACACGAACGACGGAAGAGCATGTGGCAGGGCGGTGATGTCTGTCATCTTCCATCCCTCACATCCCATCCTTACGTTCAGTCTAGACATCTTCTGCTGTACCCCCAATGCCAGTGCCGGAGTGGATGTCAGATCTAGCAAAAAGAGGCGGCGACGCCTTCAGTGGGGCTGATCATTCCAAAGAAAAAGCTGAACAAGATGCTCAATGGGTAGGAGAGTGGTCTGATGATTTGACTGTCGCTATCGCTCTCCGTGAGTGGACCAAGGCCGTTGATCTTGTCGAGCAAGGTGCATTTTTCTGAATAATCCGTATATCTTGTATTTACCCTCACATTAGGCCAGGCCCGTGCATCAATCGCCCCCACCTTGCAGGCCAAACTCCCGAGTCTGATCAACCAATTAACTGCTGCCCTTCTTTCATCCCTTTCGGTGCCTTCCAACAGGAAAACAACTTGCATCATGCTGATCACCCTCCTCATACGCTTGAAGGCTGCAGCTGCAGCTCGTAAAGCTTATCTGGAGATGCGCACAGGTGTGATTACGGGCTTGATGAGAAGGATTCGCTTTGAGGGCGACATCAGTTCATACGTGGGTGATCTCAGTGTTGTTTGGTTCACAGGCATCAAACACACAGCCGATTGGTATCTCAGCAGTTTCAAGGACAACGAGTCAACAAGTGGTAAGCCAAATGAAACGACTTGATTTCAATATTTAACCATGTCGGTAAGCTCTCGTTGTATGGGCTCAAGAACAGATCAAAGTTTTCGCCGAGATGTTTAGGAAACAAGTCTATACCAAAGATGTCGAACCTGCCCTCGTTGAAGAAGCTATAGCCATCGCCCACATGCAGAGTAACAAAGCAAGTATCTCTACTGTGTCATTCATCAATTTTCGACGAGCGTTCCTTCTCTAGCTCCTTCGAGAACATGGCTTCGATTTCACTTATCTCCTCGATCAACTGCTGATTGAAAATCCCAAAGAACCTGAAAATGGTTGTGTGCACTTCTCTTTCAGTGCGCATCGGATTTCCAAGCAAGGAAATTTGGCCAAACTAGTCAAACAGCTCGAACAAGGACGATCCAACCCTCAGCTTACTCAACTGCCAGACAACAACACTAGTCCAGAACCTTCAGCAGTTCAAGCTGCAGCACTACCAAAATTCTCAGCACCAACGCGCCGTCGTTCACCAGCGCCGCCATCTGCTTTCCGAGAACCTGCGACCTCGGGGAGTCCCACTCCACCGCCCCCATCAACACCAGATATGAAGTCCTCTTCGGTGTTGAAATCACTACAACCATCATCAACTTCCGCATTGGCATCTCGTAGTCGTACACCTACGGGTGTTACGAGTGGAGGATCCACAAATGTAGTATCCACTGTACCCACCACGCCATTGCCTGATACAGGACAAGGGCTCAGTCTCATTACATCTGCAATGCCACGATCCCGAAGTCGAACAGATAGAGTGACCCCCGTCATCAATGGCGGTCGTGACTCTCCAGCTCTCTTACCCTCACCTGTCAGTGGTCAGTCGAATCCAGGGCATTTCGGTTCTACAAGAAGACCCTCAACAGCAGGGAGTTTGAGTGATCGAGAGGGTTTTAGTAACAGTGGTAGAATTGGAAATCCGATTGGAAGTTTAAGAATCAAGACGAATTCGGCATTGCCGCCTAGGTCCACTCATAGACCTGATAGTCTACTTGCGGTTAACAGCATGGGGAGCACCAGTAGTTCTGGTCAAGGGCAACAAATAAGTCCCAGAGGCGTCGTGCCTCAGAGGAAGGGTATGTTTTGAGTAAAGAGGATTGATGATTGTATGTCAATAGAACGACAGTTTCCCGCCAACGACGACTTTCCGGAATACTTATCTGAGGCCGAGTTTATTTTTCTGAGTTTATTTTTGAGGGGCCCGGATTATTTCTGGACCTGAGATAAGTAATGAACATTACTCCGGGACCCAGGGACCCAAAACATTGATACCCCGAATCTTCATCAAAATCCTCTCTCTATATTCTTTAGCCACTTTTTCTAACATTATAATTAGCCATCTCTCCATGATATTCGTTGAGTTGGTATATAAGCTCTAACAACACAGATGAACCTTCCGGCTGTCAGTTCGAGGTATATGTTTTGGGCTGTCAGTGTATATCTATCTATCTGCGAGATTGATGTCCGGTGATGAAATATCTGGTTTCCGAGATGTGTTGCAGTATGTAGCACGCGCTGCAACGTTATGGGCAAGCGAAGTGGCATGGCAACATCGAATAAATGGCATTGAATACGTGACAGAAGGGTGATACGGTGCATTAATCGGATCTGCTGTCCAGAATGTTATCCTGAAACTGGAAATACGACTACAAAATTAGTTTGAAGGGTGTTAATATAAACTCAGAACACGTGCCAGTCTGTCGAACTCATTGATTGAGTCTTCTCATGACTGCATCTAAACGCAGCTTTGTTCATCATCTCCTTTCAGTCTGATAATTGGACCTTAGATACGACCTCAGAGAAGGACATCTGTCGAAGACACATTCAGATATCTTGCTGTAAGGCATCTCTTACCAGACATGTGGGAGCGTACTCTTCAAGATCTTATCCGTGGGCTTCGTGCCAACAAAAAAGACGAGTCAAAATTTATAGCACAAGCAGTTGACGAGATTAGGCGGGAAATTAAGAGTGACGATATGGAACTTAAGACGGGGGCTGTCATGAAACTCACCTACGTATGTTTGATCTGATGGTCATGCCCACGCCAATTCATTTTCATTCAGCTAGATATGCTAGGTTATGACATGAGCTGGGCTTCATTTCACGTTGTGGAAGCCATGTCTTCCCCAAGGTTTCATTTGAAAAGCGTTGGATATCTCGCTGCTGCGCAGTCCTTTAACGAGGATACGGATGTACTTATGCTCACTACAAATCTCTTGAAAAAGGCTAGCACGAGAAAACGCGTCTGGATTAACCTTTGCTGAACCATTTGTCCGATTCAGGATCTCAGTTCTAATCCTGCCGACATGGCTATAACACTGAACGGGCTTTCCGCGTTCCTCACATCGGACCTTGCCCGTGATCTTGCAACTGATCTAGTGGCCATGTTGAATCATTCTCGTGCTCATATACGCAAGAGGGCGGTCCTGGGGATCTTTAAAATCCTCGAACAATATCCTGAGGCAGGATTACATGCCCACCCGCGATTATTTGAGAAATTAGATGATCCAGACCCAGGTAGGTCAGGCTTTTGGACGGCACTATCATGGTCTTCAGCTCTATTAGGCGTTGTTTCAGCTACTGTAAATGTTCTGTGCGAGCTAGCGAGACGAAGACCCGGGGACTATCTCACATTAGCTCCCCAGCTTTTTCATCTGTTAACCAACTCGACGAATAACTGGATGCTCATCAAGATTGTCAAATTAGTGAGCAGTTGTCGGACTACCTCTGCTTGCGTTAATTCAACACTAGTTTGGATCTCTTTCTCCCTACGAACCGAGGCTCTTGAAGAAATTACAGCCACCTATCACAGAACTCATTTCAACTACACCTGCGATATCTTTGCTGTATGAGTGTGTCCACACATGCATTATCGGAGGCATGTTGCAGGGCTCCTCAGGCGATTCCTTGGCCAAGTTGTGTGTTTCAAAACTTGCTGCCTTTATTCAGGATAGCGATCAAAATTGTAGGCTTTTTTCTTTGGGCTGAACACTTTTCTCAGATTCTGCTAGTGAAATATATTGCATTACTGGCCATGACTAAAATTGTTCCGAGTCATCCTGAACTTCTGGCCGAATATCAAGATACGATACTTGCTAGCCTGAACGATTCAGATATCAGCATTCGTATGCGTGCCTTAGACTTGGTCACTGCAATGGTGGGGACAGTCCATGCTATCTCTAATGACTGATTACATACTTGTTATCAGGTCAACCGAAGCAATCTGCAGTCGATCGTCCAGCAGCTCCTTTCTCACCTGTTGCCAGATTCACCGTCGTCACTGCCATCAGCCAGGCAATCTCTCGCTCAAAACTCCTCTCATTCCCTCACTTCTCCTTATCAGTCACCGTCCTACCGTTTAATCTTGTCCCAGCGCATCCTCTCTGTCTGTTCACGATCTAGATATGAGAATGTTACCAATTTTGAGTGGTATCTTTCAGTTCTCGTAGATTTGGCACATGTTGCAAATGTAGATATTGGTGCGGACATTCGAGACCAACTAGTCGATGTCGTTGGTCGCGTCCGCGCAGCAAGACGTTACGCAGTCAAATTAATGCATTCGGCACTCACTGATAGCTCAATGCTTCAGAATGTTGAAGAGGAGGGCAGTTGCCCCGAGATTCTCTGGGCAGCTGCCTGGATATGTGGCGAATATTGTCGGTCAGTATTCCAAATGAATATGGGGTATTTAGTTGTCACTCATCTACTTTGACTAGCGAGTTGGCTGATCCTGAGCAATTATTACCTCATCTCCTTCAGGCGGATATCACTTGCCTTCCTCAAGACACTATATCAGTCTATATCCAGGCTGCGATCAAGATCTTCGGGGTTTGGATCTCTGAATTAGCGCAGCGCTGGGACGAAGATGAGCTGACAACTGTACAAAGCGCAGTGAAAAGCATCCAGGAGCGAATGGATGCCCTTGTTACCAATCCCCATATCGAAGTCCAGGAAAGAGTAAGTAATTAGACCTTCACTTTTATTCTTGAATTGTTGACCTGCGCAGGCTGCAAATATCCGTCAACTGTGTATCTTCGTCTCTGCAGATCTCAATAGTCATCGCTCGAGAGCGTCCATTCCTACAACACCGTTATTGAACACTTTTGGTGAAGGAGCAAGACCAGTGGAGATCAATTTTCCTAGAAGCCTTTACCTCATCCAACCGCTCTTTTCAGCATATGAGCTGAATCCTGTCGCTTCCAACGCCCAGGCTAGTGTTCCTATTCCTGATGGCCTTGACCTTGATGCATGGATAGTACCACCTCCAAGGGAGCCTGTGGTTGCCCCTGAAAAGACTGCTTCAGAGAAGAAGACAAGTAAAAAGGGAAAAGAGAAAGAAAAGGACGCGAGCAGCAAGAAAACCAGAACGTCCTCAAGAAAAAAATTGAGAGAACCAGATCTACTCCAGGACAGGGATATCCTTGAACCCATCGATACAGACGTTGAAACACCAGAAGAGCGTGAGCGGGTGAGCATAGATTTTGACATGGCTGCTATTCATGCTCAAGGTGATATCATATGCAGAAGAAGGCAGAGAGAAGGGAACAATTGAGAGATGACCCATATTACATTCTTGATGACATACCATCCAAACCAACTGATGAAGAAATAAATAATATTCCTGTGGTTCACTTGGAGGACATGCCATCAATAGTACCAGGTTAGTCATTCCTTTGATGTTTTTCCTTTACAGTGCCATTGACTCTAGACACAGATGCATCAAGTCAAAAGCCAATCCTTAGAGCCACTGCGCAGGACTTCTCATCAACCGATATCTTTGTCGTTGAAAGAGATGGGGAAATGCCCTCAAACGTCACGCCCTTAACTGTGATAGCTACAAATGCAAGTTCTGACCTGACTAGTCCCACCGCTAGTGGAAGTCTACCCAAATTTGCTCATCTGTCGTCATTTACACCATACGAAACACTCGATGAACCTCGAACGAGTACACCAGAGCCAATCAAGGTTGTTCGCTCCAAGAAAAAGACCAGTGGCAAAAAGGACAGGAAAGACAAGAAAAAGCAGTCAGCATCGACAGCTTCTGGAGCCCTTATTTGATGGCTGAGAACGCATTTCTTTGGTGTTACAATGTGCATTCGTTTGCTTATATTGTAATCAAATCATTGCACATTTTATACGAGTGCGAGTAGGATACTACTGGGCAAGTAATAATTGATGTACAAAACTGAGAGGCAGGCGGATAGCAATTTCATGCAACCAGAAATTTATGAGATAAAGAGACAAGTATGCTGTTTGGGAAAAACAAGAGAAATATGTCCGTGCATTATGTGATAGATAAAGCTGGAGATGAGAGCTGGAAACACACGGAATTCATGCAAATTCCAATATATGCCCAGAACAGCGAAAGGTTATGCTTCATCGTCTGATTCAAGGAATATCCTCAACGCGTTCAACAGAGTCAACTATTTCGTTGACGAGCTCCAGGGTAACGCCTGGTATGATGCGCTCAGCTTCAGTAAATGCACGTTGCAAAGCACTGAGGGCGATTCTAGCTTCTTGGGAAGAAACTCGTGGAAATAACTATCATTGTGTCAGAGATGCTAGAGGGAGAATGACAAGAGCTCACTGAAGCGATGGCAGGGAGAATCACGGAATCCAGCATCGTCGTATCAGTATCATTGATATCGTCTTCCTCGATATGTATCTCCGCCATTTTCTGTCGCATAGCCCCTGTCTTGGTTGAGTAGGTGTAATTATTACCATATTCCTCATCCAAAAGTTCTGTTTGACCTGATCTATGGCTTCTTTGGGGTATAGCATAATCGGTAGCAATGGGCTGTCCACGATTGTCAGGAACGTTTCGTACGGAGGCGTTCTTAAGGGTTTCTCGCTCAAATCGGGTCTTAGACGGCGAAGAAGCCGACTTGATACCAAGCCGGATGCTCTCACGGTCTGAAGGGGTTGATGGGAGATCACTCTTTGCAGACATAGATGGCGACGTCGAGAACGCATGTCCTCGTCTCAATTGGATAGATTCATCCGAGCCGTCGGAATCTCGGTTATGTGGTAGATCGTCCTTCTCTCGCGCGAGAGGCAGTCCAGAGAGCTTGATCGAGCTTCGTCCTATTGTTCGAGCTCCATGGCGAATCGTCCCAAAGTCCCACAGGTCGTCAACTTCACCGTTCCCATTCCTAAGTTCAGATGGAGAAATGAGCAGCAAACCAGAAGTAGAAAAGACTCGCATACGTCTCTACGACGTCAGGGCGTGATTCTTCCTCTTCAATCTTCTCGCCCCCCTCTGCCTTCCATCGCTCGTATCGATCTATGAGCTCCGTCAAGTAGCTTGTCTTCCTCGCCGTCCGCAAGAACTTATGTTTCAATAAGTCTCTAGCAGTGGGGCGCTGCATATATCATGTTAACGAAGGCTGTAATCATACCATGAAATAGTAAATACATCTCGAGGGTCTCTTTGCAAACAACACGCAATAAATTCACGGAATAACTTGGAGAAGTTGCCGTCTAGGGTTGGAGGCGGATTTTTGGGGATGAGGAATAGAACCTGAATCACAAAGCCTGTGATTAGAAACTCAGGAAAATGCAAAGCTTTTTACCTTCATGGGATGGAGTTCTGCATATGGAGGTTCACCCTTTGCCAGTTCTATTGCTGTGATTCCTAAGCTCCAGATGTCAGCTTTGTGGTCATAACCACTTTGCTTGATGACTTCAGGTGACATCCAATATGGTGTTCCGACAAACGTGTTTTTTTTCGCCGAAAGTGTGCCGGAAAGTTGTCCAGAGACACCAAAATCTGCCAATTTCACCTCGCCACCAGCCGATAGTAGTATGTTGGCGGCTATTGGGGAGATATTCGATAGGAAGAGTTTGATGAAGACATAGAACACACCTTTAATATCTCGATGCAACTTCCCCTCTGTGTGCAAGTAATCTAGTCCTTTCAGCAATTCTTTGACAATGATGGCGATATACTCTTCCCGAAAGACTCCAGGCTTCATCTAAAGACAGCGAAGTATCAAGACTGTGCAGCAAGCCTGCCACAAAGAACCTTACCAGGTCAGAACATGAACCACCAGAGCAGTATCTAAAAGACGATATGAGCTCCAGTAATACATACCTATAAAGAAAGGCTCACTCCATGACAATCCATAGATGAGATCCCTTCAGGAAAGAGCCATGGTATCTGGAATAAATCAATTAGTTGAAGCGAATCAAATAACCAGGACATCGAACTTGGTAACATGAGGTGAATCTAGCTGCGAGAGGATTTGTATTTCCTGCTGAATGTCCTCAATCTCATCTTCGGCGCTCTCGAGGTCGATGATTTTAATCGCCACAGTTTTCTGCGTTCGCTTGTCAAAACTATTATCGAGATTAAGTTTGGCTGATGAGGATCCGATGACAAGAATACCCCTTGTAGACCTCTCCAAAGGACCCCTTTCCTGAGCAAAGGATGCTGAGTTAGCCCGAGAAGAGTCCGATGAAAGGTGGCAGCTGTTGCACCGATTCTGTCCTGTCTAACATAAATATCCTCTGGATCTTGGCTCCGAGTGTCCTGTCATCATCGATATGATCATAAGCTGGACTTCTAGTGCAGAAAAAGAGATGTGTACCATTGGTCCTTGAGGATGTACTCGTTGTGGCAGAATGAAGTGATTACAGCTATGATATGTTCGTCAAAATGTCTTTGACCCGCAGCGAGTGTGTATCGAAAGATAGAGGCAAGCGAGGAGAGGAAGAGAGAAGGGTGGATGACTTAATTAATGAGCTCAACCAGAGTAGTCACAGTTGCCATTTATAGTAGACAAGGCTGACCATTGTTTAAGCCTGAACTGAACATTCCTGAACATTCGCGTTGGACTACCATTACACTTTGGGTATCCACATATCATATGCTGTTGCCTCTCCCACTCTGATCATCTTACGCAACGGTGGCTTTCCTGTAACCGGACGGGGTTGGAAATTTAATCAGACTCCTTTAACTGCTCTGTATCTAAACTCCTCGGTTTGCATCTTGCATCCAATCACCCCAATACAGCAAGTTGTTTACCATTTTTTCTTTTTCTGTTTGACCGGCAGCGGACATATTGTATTGCTATTGGATCAAATTAGTACGCCAGAATGATACTGCCAGGAAGAATATGAAGGCCCAGAATATCCTTAAGATTATCAAAGATAGATCTGGCGGAAAGACTTGGATTGGTGTCGATAGGCAGAACCAGCGTTATGGTTTTTAACGGATAATGGAGCGTGTTGGTGAGAAGCAAGTCTCATTTCTACTTTGTTTTATTTTCTTTTTCTCCGCCGCTGCCTCCAAATCCGTGTCCCCCGGCGAACCCGCACTCCTCTCGATTCCAGCGATCTTTCCATGCACAATACAGCTCCACTCCAAAAGGTTGAGTCCTTGCGTTATCAATTTAAGCAATGTGTCCCTCCACTCCTTGTCCGCCTCCACCTCCTCTCGTTGACGTTTTTCCTCTTCCAACTTTCTCTTCTCAGCTACTTTTGCCTCTTTCCAAGCCTGACTTTCTTGCTTAAGTCGGAGTTGCTCTTCTCTAACACGTTTTCTAATCGCGTCTAATTCCAGCTGAAGACTTCCATCTTCAGAGTCAGATTGAGGAAGGTCGACTAAAGTGTTGGTGGAGGACGAAGTGATGGTAGGAGTTCAAGAGTGAAAAGATCCAATGAAGTCCTTTTATTCATATTATCAGGTGATAATTGAATTGCTTATTCACTAGGCTTCGGAGGCTCAGCTCCAAGGGCCACAAAAGTACAATCGCGTTGCATTTTCCGGCTAGACTCCATGCCGTCTTCATTCTGGATATGATGAAAAACTATATAGTACTAAGCTGTGAATTATGGACTCACTCAATCGGTAGTTGTACCTCAGTCTTTCATACTGTCTTCGTGGACTGAGTCTGTACTTACAATAGAACGGTTGACGTGCACCATCAATACATTTTTGACACCAAAACTAGAGAATTATGAATATCTGACATGGAATATACTCTTCTTTTTCAGGTATCCATAGCATGGTTCTGTTTAAACGAGCGCAC
>Ga0153993_100003_pt1 | contig 82506 bp, 91 predicted proteins | sample TSNC077MetaG_FD_104706 | JGI IMG/M metagenome (GOLD analysis project Ga0153993, IMG submission 104706) | Attine ant fungus gardens microbial communities from North Carolina, USA - TSNC077 MetaG | ecosystem: Host-associated > Fungi > Mycelium > Unclassified | place: USA: North Carolina, Lumber...
CCGTCGGGAGGGGTAACCCGGGCTACGCCCGGGGCCCGGACGAACGGGCGGCAAGCCGCCCTGTAACGGAAATTCCCGCCGCTGCGCGGCCGGGGTCGCGGGTATTTCGTTGCGCTAAAACGCAATTTCGAAAACTCGCAGCGAAACGAAAATCGGCGCTGGCTGCATCGGCGCGGTGCAAAGAAACTCGGTGGCGCAATCACGAAATGCATTGCGCCACCGATTCGTTATCTACTGCGCCTGGGTTTGATGTGCCAGAACTGCCGCAGTCCGCAATTGTTCCCAGATCGCGGGGTGCAGACCGTTGTCGAGAACCTGCTCGAACATTTTCCCGAAGCTGTGGGACGGGTCGAGTCGGCGGCCACTCGTCAGTGCTTCACGTGCCAGCGCAGAGCGGCGATTGACCCAGTTGAAGACTCCGGCGAACACCATGAGCGGACCGGCCAAATCCTCGGGTAAAAGTGCGCCGACCTGCCGCATTACCTCGGCGGCTGAATCGGCATTGTTTTCGTCGATGTGTGCGAACAGCAGATCGCGCACCGTCACGTTATGCATGGCAGCAGCAATAACGGCTGCGTGCTCATCGGTGACGGTAATGCCGTGCTGTGAGGTGCCGTCCAGGTAGTGCGAAAGCGCTAGATCGAATACCCGATCGGCCGCTCGCTGTGGCTCCATGGCGCGTAGAACGATGCGTTTGGCGCCGAAGGCCCGTGAGGCGGCCGCAGCGCGTTCCGGGCCGTGCTGCGCGGCGGTAAACCCTGCTCGGATCTCGCTGCGGGTTTTGAGAATCGTTGTGCCCTCGAACAACGCTTCGGTGATCAGTGGGTGTGCTGCAAGATCGACAGGTGTACCTGGCTGTGCGGCAAGTGATCCCGCGCCCGTCCATTGACGTATCAGACCATCGGTGAAAACGAACACAGGCGGAACTGAATCGGGCCGAAATGCTTCGAGCGCTTCGGCTACGTCATTGCCCCGTTCGAGCGTGCCAAAGACAACCACCAGCATCGATTGGCACTCTTCCAGAGCTGGTGTCACACGCAAGGAACTCAGAATTCCCTCAGACACGCCAGGGAGCAGGTTGAGGAGGGGGAGCATGGCGACCCTGCACGGGTGCACATCGAGGGTGATGATGACTAACTCGTCCTCGGGAAGATGGCCACCCATAGCCACGGCACCGGCGACAACATCGGGCGGGCTGGTCATTCGGAAAGCTGGCATTACGGAACCCCTTTGGATTGGTGGGCGAACTGGTCAGATTCACCCGATGGATTGGACTGACGAACACTTGAAAGCTACCCCACGCATACGACAAAAATGCCCTTTGAACTGTGTCTATGTCCCTGGCGCACCCGGTGCCGGGGACATAGACACAGGAGGCGGCGCAAAGCGCCGGCCTCCCGTGGGTCTAGCTGCTAAGGGGCAGTGATCACCTCGGCCGTGAATCTACCGATCCTGGTGCGTGACAGACGAGAATTGGTGCCGCGCACATGCTCGAACCAGGCTTCGCGCTGATCATCTGGCAGAGCGTCCCACGAGCTCGCCGTCAGAGTTTCGTAATCGAGAGCGGCGACAGTCTCGAGCGGTGTGAGCAGGCGCCAGCTGGCGAGGCGGTACACGTCCGCGAAGTGGCCGTTAACCGGTGGCCACTCGGTGTCGGGGTGGAGTCGCATAAATGTTTGGGCAGCAACACGTTCCACGGAACGTGCCACCGGATGGTGGCGCGACTGCCGAAACTCTCCGCTGTGAATCTCGTCCCGAAGACTGTTCACGACCGAACTTCCTTGATGGAAGATGAACTGGCCGAATCTGTTTCGTCTTCCTTCGCCTGCCTGTGTCCAGCAAGTTTGTGATACGGAATAGTGTCCGTCCAATCACCGCCAATCCTCGCCGGAACAGTGACAGATTTCTTGTTGACCCGAACCACTGGATACCAGACACCCGAGCACCTGACCAGATCTCCTTTCGCGATCGTGTCCGGCCCGAAATTGTTGGCCTGACCTGACGCGATCTGCTGGGCGCGGATTCCTTCCCAATAGGTGATCTGTTCGGCCCGCTCGGCGATACGGGTAATCAACGACTGACGGTAGGTGCCCTCGGCCGGAGGAAATTTCTCGATCTGCTTCACGCCACGCACCACGAAGAGCGTCCGCTCGTGACCGTCGAGCTCGCGTTGGTCCGCGCGCTGCTCTGCGTGCATTTTGTCGATCCGATTCTTCACGGTCACCGGGCTGTAGCGAGCAGCTGTGGTCACCGCTGCCGCCTCTGCACGCCTACGTGCTTCCTCCGCCTCCCCCTCGGCTGCCACGGCCTGTCCGAGGCGCTGATGGACCTTCTCGAGCGCTCGCCGATGCCGCCCCTCCGAATGGTGCCCGACCTTGATCGGCTCACCCCCAGGAGGAAGCTGAGCAGCCGCGCGCTGCTCAGCTTCCCATGCCGACTCCGCCTGCTCTGAACGGCGCCCCGCCTTCAGCTCGAGCGCTTCCACCCGAGCAGCTTGACGATCAATGCGATCGGCCTCGACCTCGGCCGTCGGCCGCGCTGTTGCGTCGATATCAATCTCGACATCGAAACCCCTCGCGCGCAACGCCTCTGCCGTCAACTCAATCAGGCGAACCTTCGGAGCTCGATCCCTACTGCTCCGGATCCCCCAGAAACCGATACTGCGAAACCACCTCCACCCGTGCGCCGCCAATACATCTCCGGAACCATCACCGCGAGAGGTCCCATCAATCAACGTTCCATCTGCGGCAGTGTGCGAAATCGTCAACGTCACTTCGAATCTCCGACCTAACAATGGGGCAGGTAGTCAGTCCGCCCGTCAGCAATTGGACACCTCCAAACCTACCCTCGATATCCGACAAAAACATGCATTCACCTGCGTCTATGTCCCCGCCGCACCCGGTGCCGGGGACATACACGCAGGATGTGCTTTTCTTTATCGCAGAAGATGAAATTCGTTGAGTGAGGGCGGGAACAGAGAATGAAAGCAAGTAGGACCACCCAGGTAGGGAATATCGGGGAAGCGCTCGCCACTTTGGAGTTCCTTAAAATTGACTGGCATGTTGCACAAAATCCTGCCGGCGAAGTGGGCTCGGATCTTCTGCTGCAGGCGCGAACCGCCGATCTCATGGATCACGGTGCACTCGTGGGAGCTCAAGTGAAGTATGGCCCCTCGTTCTTCGATGAGCCGGAGACTGATGATGACGGGAATATCGTCGGATGGTGGTTCCGTGACGCGGACAGTGAACACGTGAAGTACTGGCTCGACTACGCGGTTCCGTTCATCCTTTTGCTGTGCGACGAGACCACCAAGAAATTGTATTGGGTTCACGTGACACAGGACGCCGTCGTGAGCACGGGTAAGGGCTCCAAGATCCTCGTTCCTGCTCATTCCACCGTTGACGCGGATCACGCCGCGGAGCTCTTGGAGGTCGCCACCGAAGGGCGGATCAGTTCGCAATGGGAAGGGAGCGCATGGGGTGGCGTGAAGGTCCTGGCGGCTGATCGGCTTCGTTACGCCATGCTGGCGCCGCGATTGGTGGCCCCACACCCGAACTTGGAAGTGGCGGAACTTAGCTCGGAGGAGGCCGTCGCGCTTTTGGTCAAGATGCGACTACACGATCTGGTACCGCAATCCGAAAGCAGGAGAAAAACATCCCTTGAAAATAGCCCGGCACCAGACCTTGAACAATGTCGGAAATCGAACAAATGGGGTTGGCGTTTTTACGCAGCCCTGCACGACGTTTTGCTTGGTGATGACAGAGCGATTCCTTCTCAGGATGTTGACTCTGATCCCCTCAAGCAGATTATTGAGGAGGCCACAGAACCGCATGACCGCGCTGCAGCGGCAGTATGCGCATGTGCACTATTGGTCGAAGAAGCGAATCCGGAAGGAGGCTTGCGGGTAATCGAGAGCGCCCTCTCGAGTACTGAATACAGGCCCATCGATCAGGCTTGGCTGATTTTGCATAAGGCCCGGTGCCTGGCGGAACTTGGCGATCTGGAAGGCGCTCGGCTGTTGGCCCTCGACGTGCAGAAGGTCCGCGCCTCTGCAGTTGACGATCCCACGGCAATGGCAATCACAGGGTCCGGCGCGGACCTCATCTTCAGGCTGGACCCGTGGGCCTCCGATATTGGTGAGTTGATCAAGGGGCGGGACACCCTTGCATCGTGGTGGCGAAATCAAGAGGTTGCCGCCGGCCTTCAGAGCAATTTCGACTCATTGTTCCAACAGTGGGTGGGCGAATCGAAGAGCACCGAATTTGACTCGACTTTCCTGAGGCTTCGAGCCGCGGCTCTGCTCGCTGGGCTGGCGGCGGATCACTCATCCTGGCAGCACTCTCATAAACTACTGGCCCAGCACGTTCTTACTTCGTACAGATCGCAGGACGATCTTGCTGAATCCCTATCAGCGCTGCGGCACGCTAGTGAGGAGAAAGTGGTTGCACAAGTTGCGCGTCATCTACTCCGAGTGGGGCCGGCAGAAGCTGTCCGCGCAGCCGTAGGCAAGGTGAAACTCGATAGGGCGACCCGGACCTCGCTGCACGCAGACCTTCAACTGGTCTCAACCGCCTCTGATGTTCTCGAACCAGCGCAGGCCGACGAACATGTTCGATGGATTTTGTCCAACCTGAGCGACCTCGGGGGGTTGGCATCACGACTACAACCGAGTTTTTCCCTGGAATATGTCCTCCTGGATACTTTGGAAAACCTCGCGCCAGTGGTCTCGGCCGATGCGCTACGCGAAGTGATTGAGTACATCAAAGACTTGCCAGAACAAAGCGATATTGGTTCTGCGCATGACTGGGCCGCAGTAATCAATAACATTCCCACCACCGCATGGACTGATGACGACAGAGCGGCATTGGCCGCGCGAAACGAAGACAGCTCGGAGGTAAAGGAAGCCATCGACCGCGTCCTAGCTGAGGGCGACCCCACTCATAGGGAGAGGATTCGAGAGAAACTTAGAGATGGGAATGTCCTAGCTCTCGATGCATTCGGCGACGTTCGAGATCTTGACGCCGATACGGTGAAGACGGTGATTGACAAGTTAGTCTCGGGAATTGAACAACAAATTCTTGATCTGACGAACGGAAACCTCAACATTGGAGGCTCAGATTTCGCGGCAACGCTGATACTGCTTAACGCCTGGCATCCAGAAGTTGCTGTGTGGGAACCTATCTCGGAACTGTTCACTACCCCTTCGCCTTTCCGTGCTCACCTGACGAAATCATTGAAGGGTTTGAGGGGACATAGCAAGCGTATCCCTACTGAAGTGGTCGACAGGCTCATCCCGCCGCTCCATGATCTGATGGTTACACCGCCGTCGACCCATCCGTTCTTCCGAAATGAAGATGTTCGAGGCCGGGCAGCGAGTGCATTGGCTGCCCTTCGTCCAGCCGCAATTTCAGATGAAGAACTATGGGATCTTTTGCAGGGCAACGCGCATCAGCGTGCAGCGGCGGTCGAGGTTGTTGTCGGCAAGGGACTGTCTGGCCGCTACGACACGCTCGTGGCGATGTCCCGAGACAGGGATCCGTGGGTGCGCGCCGTTATCGCTAATCAGATAGCCCGAACAACGCCGGAAGATGGAGATGCTATCCGCCTCAAGCTGATTAGTCGGCTTCTCTCAAATGAAGGGACGTTGGTGGCGCAGATGGTTGCGAACATAATCAATTCATCACCACCTGATGTCGAGACTGACCAGGTGGTCGGCATGCTCCGCGAAAACGTGTCTGCGGACGTGCGACGAGCCATCGCTGAATATGACGCAAAACGGGAACTTTGAGTGAACCTCACCAGCTAGGGCCGAGGATTGCAAGAGGTCGAGTTTCGAAACCAGGCTCCGTCACTCTCGATATTGAGAGCGACGGAGCCGCGGTGCTGAAGTGCCTAGATCTTCAGTTTTGATGTGATCGAGTGCCGCCCAGAGGTTTTCATTGTCGCAATCGCGGCGGTGCTGATCAATGGCGGAGATCAGCTTGTCGATCACGATCCGTGCAGCCGGATTGAACGATGCAGCGGCGGCGCCGGCCCAAGCCAGTGGTTCGTCTGCGCGGTTGAGAATGCGATCCAATGCACCTTCGCATCGGTCGAAGAATTTCCCGGTCCGTTTGGCCTGATTGGCATCCTGATCATCTGCCGCGAGCGCGGACTCGGCCAGGTCCAGAAACCCATTGATGATGGTGGTGGCGCATTCTCGTAGAACTGGGTCGAAACCCAAGGCCGCCCAGAAACTGTTCCACCGCACCCGATATCCGCGTTCGGAGTCGAGCGGCACGAGGTGGTCACGGATCAACCGGCCTAACGCTTCGTCATCGAGGTCGCGCAAGTGCCTCGCCAGGAGCGCCGGCTTCGATGCCGTCGGCAATGGCTGTGGATCTTTGACGCGTTGCCAAGGCTGTGGGCCTACGGATTCGATCACGACGGAATGTTCTCCGCCGGCCACGACACATCAGTCGCGCCGGCCGGCGACGCCCCTGCCTGGTCATCGATCAAGAACTCGGACAGCACAGCGCTGACGCGCGCTTCGATTGCACTGCTGGTGACACTCATGTTCATCCTTATCTGTCGTTCACTATCTGTCGTTCATTTCAGTTCTCTCGCCACAGCTAACACCGAAAGGTCGACAGCAGGCGCGTCATCGGCCCAGACCTGGGTGCGGCCTTGAGGCAGGATTTCAGGTCGAGGGTGCACACGCCATGGCTCAACCTCCTGCAGGACCTCGTGGGCCAGTACAACACCATGGAAACGGGTCGGCAGCGTCGTGAGGTCGACGATGGAGCCTCTACGGCGGAAATCCTTCATCGACCGCGCTGAACCGTTACTGATGACAACCTGCCGCCACGGTGTGCCCGCGAGGTCCACGATCGCAACCACGTGCGTATCGAGCCATCCACGATCACGCCACGCTGGCAAAATTCCTCGACCTTTCGGTAGTGCGATCGAGGTTATGGCGTCGCGGGCGTAGTCGGTTTGTTGCTGGCTGCGTAGTTCCGAATCCGGCGCCGGCAGACGCAACTGCGCTAACCGAGCAGAAGGGATCGCCGCAAGCTGACGGTTGGTGCCAGAAAGCCACCGTCGCACGGTGCGCGTTGATACCCCGCAAGCCTCGGCAACGACCGCGACGTCCGCTCCCCCGCGCTCGGTCTCGCCGTAACAAGTCCGGAGCATCATTTCGAGTCGCTTGCGTGTCCACCGCGGTCCTCGCCGAGAGGTCATCGCTCGTTTACCGTTCCACGTCGAAGCTATTGATTTGGTAGAACTCCCAGCCACCGACATAGTCTTGGGCTCGGCTGTTCATCCAATTGATCATTCCCTTGTCGCCCCCATTTTCGTAGGCGCTCCACATGGATTCAACCTGGTCGGGTGTCAGGGCCAAGGTGATCATTCGGTCGCGCGCGTACTCTCGGGTGCCGGGCCCCTGTACGGCGTCGATCTTGATCTTCCCACCGAAGTTCGACAGTGCTTTTCCTCGTGCGCTGCTGCGTACGCTCGACATCGCTTCTTTACGTGAGGTTCGAGTGGACGCGGATTGTTTCGCTTTGCGGGCCAGTGCATTCAGGGTTTCGGTGCGTGGCTTCGCAATTCGCTGTCGGCCCTCGGGAGCCAGCCAACGCTCGACTGTTCGTTTGGAGACACCCAAATCACGTGCCGCTGCAGCGGTGTTGATTTCGCTGCGCTTTCCCGGTCCGTAAGCGGCCAGCAGCTGAGCCTTCAGGTTCGACGCATTTGGCTGTCCGGAAATGTCGGCCCCTTGCCGACCGGTCAACTTCCCGAAGAACTCCCCCTGAAGTTTTCCTCGTTCCCCCCTCAAGACTTCCCGGATGGCAGTCTGAGTTACACGAAGCTCTTTGGCCGCTCGCGAGATGTTGATTCGGCCGGCCACGACAGACCCGAAGTCGGAAAGACTGTCTGCGATGCGCGAATACGACGCCCTACTGAGTGGGTTGCGTGCCATCAGGAATCACTCCCCTCCGCACTAGCTGCCCATTCGTTCGGAGCAATCAGCTCCGACTTCCCCCGATAGCCTTTGCCGTCCAAATACTGCAGGTGGTCGGACAACAGCGCCGATCCTTCCGGCTTGTAGTTCCCGAACCCACGCCCGAACTGCTTCTGATCTCCAGGCCACGCCAATCGTGGATCGCGCTCGTCGGAGACGTACAGGACGGTGTCTTTGGTGACCGCTACAGGCCACACTCCGCTGTCCTCGCCGATCTTCGCGATCCGATACATGATGTTCGCGCGAGATTTGGCGACAATATGGTGGTGCCGCTCGGGCGAGTAGCCGGGTCGCCCGGCCAAATGCATGTCGGAATTGAGCATGCCAATGGTGTGCGTGTAGATCACTTTGTTCTGCTCACGCGCCAACAGTGCATCGGTGTCACCCTCGATATCCAAGGCGGTTCGCGCATCGCGAATGCGTTCGTACCAGGGCACCAGAACTCGCCCGTGATCTCGCCAAACGAACGCTTCCAAGATCTCCGGCTCGTACCCGAGTTGGGCAGCGCGTTCGAGAGTCGGAGTGGTCACCCACTTCGGTTCGGAGATAGACAACCCCATCGGATTCAAGGGATTCGGGTAACGCCAGTCCGCTGCGTCGGGGATCTCGATCAGCCAGTACCCGGGAAGCTTGCGATCGAACACCATCCCATCCGGGTGATGCTCTGGCTCCCCGATCGGCAATTCGAGACCAGCAATACCGGCAGCATAGGAACCGCCGCGATCGAAGGCATGAACATAGCGGCATTTCGCCTCTGAATCGGACAGGGTCCGCGACCAATCGATATCGGCTTCGAAGATCTGGAACTTCTTCGCAAAATCCGAATCGGATGGCGCGAAGATCCGCTTCCATTCCTTGGGGCGCGCGGCGATCATCAAGTCGATCCCGGTTGATGCGGGACTCACAGCCCACGGGAATCGGAGTGCCCCGGCCAACAACGCAAGCCGCCTTGCCAACGTGGCTGCGGTAGGAGAGTCACCAAGTACAGGCATCTCTTTCGGATCCTGGCTCATCCCGGAGATCAGAGCTACCCACACGCCGCGTGCCTCGCCTCGCCACACGCGAGTCCAGGTACCTAGCCGGTCCCCCGGCTGTCCGCCAAGCTGCCACCCCTGAGCCAGTGCACCAGTCACAAATGCAGATTCGGCCGAAAGTTCCTTGAGCCGATCATTCCTGTTGCGTTTTCCCAACGAGCTGGTGTTAATCCCAACTTTCTGGGCCATGGCATCGGTGATCCAGATCTGACCAGGCACAGACCACGTGTCAGACGTCCATGTCCCGAGGTTCAGCGTCGTGACCAACTCGGCGACATCTCCGACATGCGCGATGGGAGCATCCAGCTCGTGGCGAGTGCCGTCCGGCAGCCATACTCCGTCGACATCGAGTACTGCAGCAGGCGCAGTGAAAGCGGCAGCATTGTTCTTGCCGGTCGTCCTCACTGCTTTCGCGCGAGCTGTGGGGGCTTTCGGTGCCGGCGCTACTGAGGGCGGAGCTTCGGGAGCAGGCGTGATGTCTGCCGGAGCCCCGGCCGTGGGGGCTGCAATCGCCCGAGAAGCGGCGGTGCTCTGCCACCAGCACGGGAGGTGCATGACGAGCCCTTCGATCTCCCATCCAGCGTCGTCGCCATTGCAGAGAGCACAGGTAGCTGTAGGTAAGATCTGGAACCCATCTGCGGAGTATCCGTCCGCATCGGTTTCGATCGCCATTTCAGGCTCCTTGTCAGTGACAGAGCTGGTTAGACCCTTTTTTTCGTTGGACGGGGTCGGCGAAGATACTGCGAACCCGGTAATGGCCGAATTGACTCGCGCTTCATCTTGCGAAGCGGGACGGTCCCGTTCATCGGTGTCCGTAGGACGGTCGGCAGGCTTGCTATCCGGTACGGGATCGTGGGGATCGTCAGATCTCGCTCTCACCTCAAAATCGTCCGAACATTCGCCGAACAACTTGTGCAGGCGTAGTGCGACCATTCGTTGACGACGGTTCTCGCACTTGATCATTCGCTGCACTGTGTAGCGGGGCATCCGGCCCTTCCGCTCTTCCGGGATCAGCACACCTTCGTCGTATAGTGCGCGCAGTGCAGTGCCCCGATCAATTTGCAAGGAATCGGTCAACATTTGCCCGGTGGATTTGAGGACTTGCTCAAGGGCCAGCAAATCAATGAGAATCTGCGGTTCCCCATCGCAGGGCCGTGGGTTGGCGACGACATACCCCAGACGGATTCCTCGACCCTCCTCTCTCCACCGAGCGGTGCCATCAGATGTTTCCCCGACAACGCTGCGTCGCCAGCCAAGCCGCTTGGCCAACGACCAGTCACTTGGCGCATCACCGGTTTCGACGTCGTCGACGTATGCTTGCCCATTCCTCAATGCGTGTATCAATAGCTCACGTACTCGGGCGCCAGGTCGCATCGGGAGGTCAGGATCGACCGCCGCGGACGCGGCATCGGTTAGACCGACAGCTACGAGGTCTCCCATATGTGCGACTTCGTTTTCCGTCAACGCGCCCAATTCGACAAGGAAGCGTGACATGGCATGCCAGCCGGCCCACAATGAGCCCAAAGCATCGGCTTGACGTACGCTTTCGCCGCCTTTCCTCAGCTGATTGGCGTACTGTTCGCCTGCTGCAAAAGCGTTGGAGCGAACTTCATCCAAGCGTGGGCACAGCCACTGCAAATAAGTGGCCATGACCAGGGCACGTCCGTGGCGAGATTCAGGGCCATCCAATTCTTTCAGAACATTCAGATCGATCTCTGACGCCTGGAGAGGGATGACAAGCATTCTTTGAGCTGCTGACCCTGGTCTCGGCATGATCTCCGACGTAATCAGTGCAGAAGCGCGGGGTGGTGTCCCGTCAAGGATTCCGAGACCGTCCCGGGTACTCCGAGAACGTTCTTCACCATTGTGAACCAGACGAGCGAACTCTTCGAGAGCTTTTTGGGCGGTGGCGAAGTCACGCGTGGGAGCGACGTCATCGGCCCAGTAAAGGGCATCTTTAGAAGCATTCAATTTGATGCGCAGTGCGTTCAACGTGTCGCCGTTACCTGACATCGATGAAGCAGGACGTCGACGGTCCCATTTCTCGCCCCAGTGATGCATCGCCAACGATGCGAGCGAGGTTTTGTAGCTCCCTGGAGACCCTACAAGTGCCATCACCCACGGGTTTGGGCCTAGCGCGGACCTGAATACATGCCCGAGTAGTGCTGCCGAGACCCGGGTAGGCGTGCGTTCGAGCATCGACGCCGAGTCGCAAAGAAACGCGTCCCGGATCCGCTGAGGATCCGGACTGGGCGCAGGTAAGTCGAACATTCTCAATGGGCCGGTCAACAGAACAGGTGCTACCCGTCCGCCGTTCTCGTCGATAGCACCGCCGGCGTGTACGAAGAAGTATTTTCCTTGCGCGTCCCGTCGCCATCCGGTGGATCGATACCGTACAACGCGTCGAATCTCGCGTCCGCCAGCTCCTTTGAGTGCATCACGAAGCTTTGCAACGCCGCTTGGACGGCTGTCGTAAACAGGGGGCCCTGGCAGCGTTTCCACCCACGCGCAGTCCCGATACTCTTTTGCAGGGATCCGGACCCGCAGAAACTCACGGCTGTCCGGATGTGTGTATCCGATGATGACAGCGGTCAGCTCCTGCGGTGAAGCAGGGTTTATTTCGCTCTGACCGACCATCGCTTCGCGGCCCATCAGTTCCGGCTCGTCGACATCTACCCCATCGTCGATGACTTCGAGATATTCCATCTCGACGATGCGAGCATCGATATCCAACACCAGCTTTGCCTGCTGATCGCCGTCTTTCCTTGTGACGATTTCGACGAGGTTCCCCTCAACGATTCGATAAACAGGGGCGATGAAGTTCTTCCCGCGGACACCATTGAGAACCACAACGGACGTCGCAGACGGACCGTTCACTGGAGCGGCCTCGTTTGCGCCAGTTCCAGCAATTGGTGCGGGTTCGAGCTCCGGATCCTGCAGCAGCGGAGGGATCGCGACGCCTGCGACCTCATGAGTAGCTCGCGCCGCCACCCGTGCAGCATTCCAAGCAATCGTCGCGGACTCGACGGCTTCGCCAGCCCACTCGGTCCCCTCTTCGGCTGCCTGCTGAACGACTTTGTCCACGAGCTCGTTCAGATGCTCAAAACGGCGCTCAGCCTCCAACGCCCAGCGCTGAGCGCGCACCAACTCCTCATCGGACTCGCCCTGCATGTCCGCCAGATCAATACGTGCTGCAGCCTCAGCGAGAGCGACCTCGACAAGAGCCTGCTTCTCAATCACGTCTGCAGCAAAACTATGTGCTGCTACTTCTCCGGGACGGACCGGAGTCAACCCACCCCACGCGGCCTCGTCCGACCACAGTCCAGCCTCGACATGGTCGGTGAAATCAGACTTCGGGGTGACTATCGCAGGGAGCAATAACTGAACCTGGGCGCCGACTCCACCCAGCAGCGACGCAAGTTCTATACCCCGCTTCCATCCAGCGCCATCTCGATCGAGGACGACGCGGACCTCTGCACCCTCGAAGAGCTCAGCGCAGGCAACGGGAAAGCTCAGCCCACCCTGCGCATTGGTGGTCGCGGCCAACCCCAATGTCTCGGCGGTCTCGACGTCCTTCTCACCTTCGAGCAACCAGACCGGTGACCGCTCAGCCAAGGCGGACAACAGAACAGGAAGTCGGTAAAGGACGGAATCGAAACCGTCAGGCTTGCGCTTGAGCCGGGTGCCGTTGGCACCGACAAACAACTGCCGGAACTGCTTGTGGCGTGCGCCGCCGCAGGAACTGCATTCCTCGCGAATGACTTCTTGAACGACGGTGCCGTCCGCCGATACGTATGGGTAGACCCTGACTCGAACCCAACTGTGCTCAACCTCTGGGTCTGGTGCAGCTACGGCGATTCGGGCCGGCAATCGCCCGCCTTTAGGGCGTCGTCGACCCGCACTCCGTTGTTGAGTCGAACGGCCGACCCGAGTGAGTGCATCGCGCTCGGGAAGAGGTTCGTCGAACAGATCGACCATGGTCAAGCCCAGGCCCTCGGCAATTTCCAAGGCAGAGGCGTTGCAGCCGTGGCAATGCAAAAGCACCATGCCGCCGCGATGACCATTGACCCAGCTCACCGACAGCGAAGCGTGTCGATCCGCGTGGACAGGGCATAAGGTCATCAACTCGTGAGGGCCTCGGTGTCGGACCCCACCACTGGATTCGACCGCGATGCGTACGCGGTCGAATGACGACATAGGACCCGTCGCTGCGCCGCTCGATGCAGCCGCTGTCATGCGATTGCCTCAGCGACACTCGTCGCCAAGGATGGCGAGTGTGCTCCGGATTTGGTTAGAATGGTCATAAGTCCTCTGGACTTGAGTAAGTGAAGTTCGGAAAGCGACCTCGCAAGTCGCTTCCCGGGACTGAAATCGAATCGAAGAACCCCCTCCGGCCGGCAAAGCAGTGGGGGTTTTTCGTTGTCTAGGGCCAACTCATGCTGGAACCGAAAGTTCGTCGTCGGCCGCTTGGCGAGCAGCCTGGGGTCGATGAACCGCATAGCGGGCGTCGTGGATGCGGAGCCGTTCCGAATCCAACTTCTTGAGGATGTAATCAGGAATGTCGAGGTTCGAGGCGCGCGCCATGACGAGCACCCAGTAGTCACCGAGATCGATCCCGAGTTCGTCCGCTCGACGTTCGTAGACTTCGGCCTGGTTGAGGGGTGCGCGCACTGAGAGGCACCGCCGCGCGCCTTTACTTGGTCGTCCCATGGGATGAGCGTAAATCGATTCTGATTCAGAAACCGTGATACTCGCAATTTCAGCGTGTCGTCCATGGCGCTGCTCATGTCTGAATCCCCTCAATCCTCGCAAAGAATGCCTCTGATTAGAGGAAGATCCGCGCGACCCGCGCTGTGTGACAGATGGGGTCAACAAATCTTCGTGCGCATCATGTCGCGGGACCTTGACGGCCTGAGCCAGAGCGGCGTCTGGGAGAGCCGATGCACGTGTTCCCCACTACTACGTGCGACCTATCTGCAGAGTTAGTGGGGAGTGGGGGGAGTGGAAAGAAACAGCAGTTCAGATGGTAAAAACCACTCCCCACCTAGGTGGGGAGTGGGGTGGGGAGTGGGGTGGGGAGCGGCTTCAAAGACACGAATCGGCCCGTTGCGCTCGCCCAGATCTACGATCTGGTTCGAGGCGCCGAAGGCCGGGCAATTCGATGCCTCCCCCCGATGCCGTTCATGGGGGCCTGACAGCAGAGTCGGCTTCCGAGGTTCACTTTTTTGCTCCCTCGGAGGCCGTTCACCGCTACCGTGCGGGCGACCGCAGGTGCAGTGACAACACGCCCGCGAGCAATCGGCTGCGCGATTTGGAACCGACGACCTTCACTTGCTCGTCAAGCCAGTCACGTTGAGCGGTGGTGAAGCGGAACCAGGTCTCGACGGGTCCCTTGACCGTGAACGGCTCTTGATGGACTGGAATCCCTGAGGACGATCTGCCCGCTACGGGTTGAAAGAGAGCTCGCAGTCGCTCGATGCCCACTGCGTCGAATGCCTCGATGGCAACATCGGCATGATCGCATCGCCGTTCGGCTGTGCGATTTACCAAGGCGTCGCGAGTAGTGCGATCCAGGTAGGCCGTGACAGTGACCTTCGAGATATCTGCCGCCGGCAGATTTTCGTTTTCCGAAATCTGGGCTGGCGGCGCTTCAGTGACTACGGGTGCAGGCTCGACGACAACAGGAGCCGCGCGGGGTGGTGCGACTGGACCGGTGACAGCTTCTGGTTCCATCGGCCGCACCCGCGCTGGAGATTCAGGCACCGAGATGGCGGGTGGAGGGGCGTCGGTAACTTGTTGGGGAGTCGGCGAATGAGAGGCGGCGGCGGAGCTGACCTCGGGTTGAGCAGTGTCCGGTGTCTGTGGGCTCGCGGTGCGGCGAGGTTGCAGACCGCCGCCCGGGGGTAAGAGGCCAGCGAGCCCCTCTGCTCGGTTGGGCTTCGGAGCGAAGGACTTGGCAATGCTCTTGCGGTTGCGCACCCTGTTGTCGCTCATGCCGTCGCCCGTTCAGCGGTGATGGTCGACATCCGTAGGAGGATCTCGCGGGTGAGGTTCGAGTAGTCCTCGGCCAGGCCAGAGGCGTTACGCGAGAGCATCAGATCCTTCGGTTTCGTGCCTTTCCTCAGTGCAGCGATCCGTGATGCGGTTTCCCCGGCCGATCGTTCCTCGAGCTCATGCACCAGTAGTCCCTGGCGGCGTGCGTCGAAGGCGGTGGTTTCCATCGTGCGGATCCGAGATTCGAAAGTCGGGGCAGAATCGCCGATCATCTCCTCGACTGCTTCCCGGATCGTTGCGTCAAGTTTGGTTGCGCGTGAACTGACGCCAAAGAGGCAGATCCCGCCGAGTTGGAGCTGAGGGTTCACGGCAGGAAGATTTCGTTCCGGATCTCCGTCTCGTGCTGCCGAGAACTGGCCGGCGATCGTTTCCATGCCATCGAGGCTGGCATCATCCGCGCGGATGGGAATGACCACAGCGTGGACTACTTCCATCACTGCTTCGATGATCGTGAGATCAGTCGGAGGGGTATCGAAGATGATGACGTCGTAGTCTGAGGCCACGCGAAGCAACATGGCCAGTAGAAGCTGTCCTAGTCGTTTGCCTCCCTGACGTTGCTGCCTGGACACCATTACGGCGGCAAGGTCGAACATTGCCGGGCCGCCCGGAACGATGTCGAGATTCTCGCGGCCACCGACATTTTGGATGATCGGCGGTGCCGACCCACTCAAGAGGGCTGAGAACAAGGGCACGCCGTCGTCCTTCACGAACCCGAGGTCGCGGCACAAGTTGGCCTGCGGGTCGAAGTCAAGCAAGAGGACACGGTAGCCGCCCGCAGCGAGCAACCCTCCGGTGTTTGCGCAGAGGGAGGTCTTGCCCACTCCCCCTTTGCCGTTGAAGAAGCCGAAGCAGGCAGGCAGTTGCTGATGAGTGTGTGTCGTTGGAACGGCATCTACAGACATGGTGGTTCTCCCAATGGACGTTGGTTTCTGACGAGTGGTCTGTAAGGAAAGTTATCAGGGGTCGTGGACAACTCGCGGTATGCCACGCGTGTGGGGCCGTATGAATTCAGGCATGTCGTTCGGCATGCGGAACTGCGTGCCATGCTGCGCAGTTACATGCCCAGTTACATGCCCAAAGAACTGCATGCACGCACGCGTGAATGAGCGCGTGATCATCGACGTGACATCATGCGTGATTAGCTGCGGATCATCATGCGTGAATCTAGGCGGAATCAGGCGCGGACACAAAAACGTGTTCACCTGCGTGTAATGCTGCCTGAGATTATACGGGGAGAACAACGTGATTGCCTGCGTGTAATTCCGCATGATGATGTGCAGATTGCAGAGCGGTTTGGCGAGCGGGGATACCTCCGTGATCCTTTGCGTGATTTCCCGCAGGGTTAAGTGCATGCAGGAAGACGGGCGTGCATGCGGGATGGCACTTAAGGTTCTCGTGCGGCATGCGCCGCGGATCAGCCTGCTGTGCGAGAAGCGGAATCAGTTGCCAATTGACGTGCGAATCAGCCTGCTTGTAGGCGTGAGTGACCGGGTGCGTGATCAGGATCCCGATCCCCGGATTCAGTATTCACTCTGCGTGAAGCAATACGGCTCGCCATGCGTGAAGCCGGGGGTGAAATAGCTGTCTAGCTGTACTGATGTGGGATTCTTCGCGGATCGCCGATAGCACCACGCTGCGTGCGCTGTGATTCAATGCGATGCCCAAGGCCGGCGACAGTGCGCACATCTGCGGCCTGAGCGATGTCGTCAGCGCGGCGAAATCCGTCGAGTTCGACGACTAGATCGACCAAGGCGTCCTCAAGAATGTCCTCGGCGGCCGCGTAAAGGCTCCAGAGCTGCTTGAGCTCCCACGCGCGGATCAGAGGATTCGAGAAATAGAGCCCGTCAACGATCTTTTGAACCCGTGCTACCTGAGCATTTGTACGTTCGTGCGCCCGCGACCAGATCGAGAAGTGGGAACTCGCCGAGCATTGGACCACTGTCGTGTCCAGCTCGCGAGCAATGGTGAACCACGACGTGGTTGTTTCAAGCCCTCTGCGCGCATGTCTGGCGGCCTCGCCAAATGCCCGTTGACACACTGTGGCGTATGCGGCGGCAGAGCGTCGCGCTTGGCTTAGTTCGCGCAGTTCAGACAGGGTTGTGAAACTTTGGCGTCCGCGAGTGAACTCGGTCGCAGCCAATAAGGCGTCGCTGCCGGTCCATTGAAATCGTGACTGCCTGTACTGGTCACGGTGCCAGTGAAGATCGTCGATCCATGCGGAGTTGAGCTTGAGGCCCATCTCGCTGTTGGGAACGGTCATAGAACAATGATGACATCATACCGGTGGTGTGTCATCCGTACTGCTAATCGCGTCCCGAATTGTCATAGCTTTTGTGTTCGTTGTGGATTGAACGGGCACAGGATGTTGCGTGCATGTTGCATGGCGACGGTGATCTTTTGACTTTAATAGACAACTCAACTGGCATTGTAGTCATCCCATTGTGCTCCCAATGTCAAGTTGAATTGAGTGCAAACGTGCGACAAGTCAGAGATGGGATTGCAGTGGGACGCATATGGGACGACATGGATTGAGATGTGAGTTAGATGTGAGTTGGAGTTAAGCTTGCGAGTTCGACGCATGTGGACACCTAAGTGCTCACGTCTTGGTCGTATCGCAATGATCCGTTAGGTTTGTCTAGCGGCTGTGAGAACGACTTGGGTGCAGCATTCGCGGGTCTTGGATGACACGTCTTATCGCGCTCAAGTTGTCCAGGGAGGGCTGTATAACTCCCAGCAAGATCATTTTTGAATTAGAGCGAGCGCGTCTCGCTCCCTGTTGGTATCGGAGATTGACGTGACTAGCACGCATAACCAAGGCTCGTCTCAGTCGGCTGGAGGGCACCGGCCGCTGGCTGGGACTTTTCGCTCGGCCGCAGCCCGATCGCTCGAGAGCATCGCTTCCGCGTACATCGAGGGTGACAACGACGAAGTTGAGCCTGGGTTGGAAGTGCCCGCGCATGTTGAGCCCCCAGTCGAGTCGGAACCTTCTGGAAGTCAACAAGATCGGGAGTCAGCCGACCGTTCCTCCGACCTCGACGGGGGAGGGAAATCCTCAAGTGTTCGGGTACCGGCAAGGTGCCATGCGAAGCTTGAGGAATTGCGGGCGAGCACGGGGATGACGAACGGTCAAATCTTCATCGTCGCGATCGAGACAACTCATGATCGACTTCCTGAACTGCTCTACCCCGGCGGTCGAATCGGCGGTGGATTGTTCGCAGCCCGCGGCATCCGTGCCAAAACGTCACGTGACGATAGTGAGACGCAGGTGACTTACCGACTATTTCATGCCGACTTCGACGTGATCGACCACCTTGTGACGGAACTGGGTGCAAAATCCCGCTCGCACCTGATCGCGGCGGCGCTGACCGGATACTTCTTCAAAGACGACGAACCCACAACATGACGTAGGGGGCGCCACCATGCCTTCAACGCTTCCTGTTTGCACGCACCCACAGGGAAAGTACAAGCACGGGGGAGAGGGCGACGGGGACGGCAAGTACCCAATACGTCACTGTCCCGCTCTCAACCTCCCTGTTGACCGCAGTCAGTAGAAGGGCGACGACGAACCACAGGAATGCGACGTGACGCCAGCGCAACCGCCGCAAGAACAGGATCATCCCTGCGGGCATTTTCAGACTCGGCAATCTGTTTGACATAGCTGACTCAATTCTTTTGGGTATCGACCTGGCGACGTCGGTCGCCGGCAGAGAAGTAGGCAAGCGCGTCGGAGCACGCTGCCGCCGCTTCCGCTATTTGGACGGTGCGTTCGTGCGGACGTACAGAAACACCCCACAGATTCCAGGTTTGTTCTGGGTGGGCTTATGGATGGGTGGGATCCCCTGTGCGCCGGTCGTGAGCTGCCGTATATCGGAGTTCTGGAGCAATATCGGGAAAAGATCCAGTTGTGTGAACAGTTGCCTGAGTGGCCCTGTGTGCTCCTCCGGATGGAACCTGCCCGCGATGCCCCTCGATGCTGCGGGCCAGCGTTGCGAGCGTGAGGGCCGCGCGTCGTCCACCAAGGGGCCTCGACCAGCCAGCGAGACCTCCCACGAATCGGCCGCTACCTGTCTCGATTGCCGTAATTTCCCGTACCCGGCGGTCGTCGTTGTCGGTCGCTGCGGTATCGACGTGGACATCGAACAGGTCGCGACCGCTGTTGCCGAATGGAGAAGGGGAGCCATAGCGTGGAAGGTAGCTGCAGTCATGGACTGAATTGCGATCCTAACCGACACGGCATTTTCGATCTGAAGTGTGGAAATCAGTTGTTCTGTGTGGGGAACTGACGATCAGGAAAATCGGCGAGGACTGCTGTGGTGAAAGCCTGATACTGGGACTTCGCGAAGTCGGCGAAACGAGTAGCGACTGTCCCGTCGTATTGCTTGCCCTCGATGGTGATTGTTGTTCTTGGCGAGCCCTCTCCAATGGTGGTCCGTCTCTCCAGTGCTCGATGAGTGACCTGGTCACGCACCAGTTTGAGGATTCTGAAATTGTTGTCGCCCATCAAAGCCCGGCGCCACCGTTCCTGGCCTTCGTGGAGCTGCACACCGTTTTTACTGATCGCCTCCCTCAGGTGTTCCAGGTCAGACTCGCCAGGGCGATCGAACCGCCCTGCTCGCCGCAGTCGATACGCAGCAGCTGCGCAAAGATCGAGGCAAGTCATTGCCGTGCGCGAGGCAAAATCGATCGGTGCCATCTGTAGGACATCGAATTGCTCGGTTGCGAAGTGCTCATGGATGTACGTGTCGCCCTTGGGGCCAGCCATCTCTTGCGCCAGTCCTGCAGCTATGCGAGTGAACCCCACTTGAAATGCGGCTGAGGCAATCAGTGCTGAAGCGGCCTCATAGTCTGCGGGAAGTGACCTAAGACGATCCGAGACAGTGTTTGAGAGCGTTAACAGGCGTACGTCGTCACTGGGTCTGCTCATCCCTAATTCTCTCGCAGAAGTCCACGAGTGGATGTAGAAAATGGGACAGCGAAAAGGATCCCACCGTTGGACGGTGAGATCCTTCCCTGGCCGCCCGGGTTCATTCTTTGACTGCTGACCTTGTGCAGAGTTCAGGCGGTCACTTTCGCAATCGCGTCGCGGAAGTGATTGGTCAGATCTTGGAGGGCGGTCGTTCCAACGGAGTCGATGACCATCTCTCCGTAGCTCTGATGAGCTCCGGAACCGATGAACGAAGCGAACTTCAGCCCTTCAGTCCCGATCTGTGCCAGTGCATCGGCGCCGTCAGAACCTGCCAGCGCGGTGAGATTCGAGGCAAGCCCACCAAGGTCCCCTGTCTGGGACTGCTGAGTTAGCTGCTGGCCGGTCGCTGACGATGTGGACGCTGTCCCGAGTTTGGCCGGATCAGTCTTCTGCCCACCTCCGAGCGTGCCTACTGCGATCTTCGCGAAGTCGAGGATGTGGGGGAGTGCACCCAGACCGGCTCCGATGACGTCGCCGGTCTCGATCGCGTGCCAGAGCTGCTTCTGCAGTTCGCCGGCGGAGTTGGCCAAACCGATGATATCGAGGTTGCCGACGAGTCCGACGATCATCGACACGATCTGAGCGGTACCGGACGGATCGGGGATCATCGCGATGAGCGACGCTGCGGTCTTGTAGTCCAGCCCGGCAGCGAGCTTGACGAGGGGTTCGAAGAGAACATTGATTCGGTCGAACTCGGCGTGCACGGCTTTGACCTTCGCCATGGGATCGAGTGCGGGGTCGAGAACGATCTGCGGGATCCGAGTCGTGAAGATGTCGGCGACTACTGGGATGTTGTTGGCCAATGCGAAGGCATTCGTCCCGATGTGGGTGACCTGATCGATCAGGACGCTTGGCTTGATGATCGAGAGCGCGTTCGCGGCAATGGAGAGCCCATCCGCTGGGGTAGCAGTCAGAGGTGAGACCTGATTGGTGAGAGTGTCGACGGAGGCCTGCAGCTGCGGTACCTGCGCCGCGCCTGTGGCTCCCTGGACGGTCTTCGCGATCGTGTCTGCTGCCTTCAATGCGCCGGCTACATCGATGCCCTTGACCGTCTCGACGATCTTGCCTGCCGCGAACTCAGGCGTGGATGCGTCCGCTGTCTGGAGTGATTGCTCGACAGCCGGATTCTGCGTCACCCACTTGGTCGTATCGGCGACAGGGACCAGAGTGTTCGCAATATCGGATGCTGCTTGGCCCACGCTGGCAAGGTCAGGGGAACCAGATTGGAGCTGCTTCTGCAGTGTGTCGACGTTGCCGGCAAGGCCCGGGAGGTCGACCTTCGAGTAGTCCGAAACCAAGGCGTTCTGTAGGGCTGCGGTGTTGGGCTGAGAACCGTCACTCTGCTGTGGCCCGGATGCAGTAGGGGGCTGGGAAAGCACTCGGCCGAGCCCGGCGAGTAGCCCGTCCTTGTTGCTGTTCGTCGAGCAGTAGAGGTCGTCAGGTGCGCAGTACGAGCGCATTACCGAGGCGGTCTTTCCGAATCCGCCTGGCCGCGCCCCCGCAATACCAACTCCGTCGACAGGCGGACCGACGAGAGTGTTGTCTCCGTTCGGGCTCTGTCGGGGATCTGCAACCAGGCCGACTGCGATCAGCTTCTCCGCGGGAATCGGTCCCTTGTCGTGACCGATCAACCACGTCAGATCGCCCGCGACATCGGCACCCTGGCTGTAGCCGCCGAGAGCGAAGACAGTGTTGGTGCACTGCGCCGCACGTGTCTGCATGACTTTTGCGGCCGCCTCGATTCCGGTGGCCTTACTGGTTCCGTAGGTCTTGCCTTTGTTGAACGCTGATGCTTCGTATGCGGGGTAGGTGACTTTGATGGAGCTTCCGAACTGCTGAACAAGTGGATCTGTCACTTGCTTGAGAAGACCTGTTGCGACTGAAGGATCAGCCGCCGAATCTGTCTCGAAGGTTCCGGTCAGCATGACCACCTCTGCGGTGGGGCATTCTTCAGAACCAGGTGCCGCGTGAGCGGTCCCCGGCATTGAGATCGTGAGCAGAGTTGACGCCACGGCTGCTGTGAGGAGGGCTGCCGATCCGGTCGAGAATGCGCGTCGGTGGCCGGCGGATGTGGAAGCGTTGGTCGTCATGACGGGTCTCTTTTCGTGAGCGATTACAGCGAGGGAACGGTGGAAAGCCCGCCGCTCGAATGTGCGGTCAAGGTGTTTGGGAGAAGGTCGACCACGGTGAAGACGGCGCGGTGGGCAAGCGACATCACCTGTCCAAAAAGTTCGGGATGAGCCGCGGAAGGGATACGTAACGCGGCGTCGATACTCCCCGCGTTCTCAAGCAAGAGAGACGATTCGTTCAGAACGAAAACAGCGATCAGGAAGCACGCAAACAGAGAAAGTGTGTCGAGGGTTCGAGTCATCACAGAACCTGTTCGATCGGTCGAGCGCTGCGCGATGCACGGGCGAAGCGCGCATGATCGGTCGGCTGATTCGAAGTTCCCACGCTCTTCCGGATCTTCGACACGGCTCTATAGAGCCTCTGACGAAGTGCGGCCGATGTCATGCCGAGCTCAGTTGCGATCGATGTCAGATCGGCGTCTGTCTGGTCGAGATATGCACGCTGAATCAGAGCTCGGTCGGTGCCGCTGATGACTCCGTTTCGTACAGCCCATACGAGCAAATCCTGGGCGAGAAATGGGCTCTCGGTCTCGGCCGCAGGAGCATCTGAACGATCCATCAGATCCGATGCGGGGATTTCGCCGGCGAAGGTGTTCTCGTGTGCGATCTTCTTCAAAGTCCGCAAGAAGAGAGCTGCATAAATGTTCTCTCCGGACGGGCGATACTCGGCGATCAATGACATGAAAGTGGCGATTGTGGTGGCCGCGCGCTCGTCGTAGGCGTGGTAGGAATCGAAGCCCGTCACTCGTGCGTGACGGGTCAACGAGATCAACTTCCCGAGCATCAGCTGCAACAGCGCTCGGCCGGCGAGGACGCTGCCCTCCTGGTGGAGGGTCAACAGTGCCAGCAGTACGGCGTCGCGATCGAGACGATGGGCGCCAGCCAAGTCGTTGAGTTCCTGAACCTGATTCAAGGCCGGCTGATTCACCGACCATGTGAGCACCTCTGTCGCTGCTGCGGGTCGTGTGCACAACTGCATCCATTCGGTGTTCAGACGGCTGTAAAGGTCGCCTCGAGCCGCGACATGGGACGGGAGGGCGGACGACGAATGGCTGGGTGCGGTTGCTGCGTGGGTGGACATTTCCACGGGTCTCCTCTGTGCGCGTGCGAGGTTGGTCTCGCGCCCAGTAGAGCAGCCCTATATTGCCTCTGACCTGCATGTTTATTGTTGCCGGGGGAGTGTTTGTTGTTGCCGGAGATGTTGTTGCCGCGAGCTTTGCCGTGAGTAGATGCGCGTGCATCGGAGGCATCGACGTGCACGTTTGAGCCTCTGGCAACAAGCACCTGACCGAGCTTGGAAAAACTTTGAAAAAAGTTTGGCGAGCTCTGTCACTCAGGTCTTCGCGCCCGGATCTTCCTACAAGTAGAAGCCCACAAAATCGGTGCGGCTTTCACACTCGCCAGTCGCCAGGAGGACCGGATGCACGACTCGATGCAAGCGCTACTGCACGATCTCGGCTACGCCCATGCCATTGCTGAGGAGATCCGTCGAGTCGCTGCGGCTCTCACACGAAACCCATTCGACGAAGACGCCAGCGCCGCGCTCTCGTTGTTGGTATTTGCAGAGGCGCCGGCCGCTCGTGCAGCGCTTGCGCGGGCAATGAGCGCCGACATCTCGGATGGCGAATCAGAACTTGACTCGTCAGAGCAGCCGTCCGAGGCAGGTATCCGATGAACATTGATTGGAAGAAGATCAACAACTTCGGGCGCACTCCGAAACGGAAGCAGGATGGTTCCGCAACCGCCGATTCCGCCGAGACGATCGTCGATGAAGTCGAGGAGCGTGTCCGCGCAGAGCGAGTCCAGTGGGGCCTTCGTCAGCAGTGGACTACACGCGCAATTCGCGGTGCGATCATCGCCGCTCTCGTCGCAGGAATTGTCTCACTGCTGCTCGTCGTATTCGGCTCGTCGTCAACTCCGGCAGTCGTCAAAGCAACTGACAACGAAGCACAAAGCATTGACACCGCAGCACAAGCCCAAGCCGAAGATGTAGCCCGTCAACTGGTCGTGACGTGGCTTCAAGGCAGCCGAGGAAACGAGCGTGAGATCGAACGGTTCGTTGCCACGCCACCGAATCTTCCGGCATCTGCGCTCTACGTTGCGACGGACCCCGCCATCGCATCAATTGCCTTCGATCGCGACGCACGAACCTACGCCGTGACGGTATCGGTCTCGGTACGCCCCGCCAACGATGCCTCCGCAACAATCGTTCGGCGCTACTTCCAAGTTCCTGTTGTTGTGACCGAATCAGGTGCGCGCGCCGCCACACTTCCTTCCGAAGTTGCGCAGCCGTCGACAGCCGTAGACGTTCAACTCGGATATAAGTTCCGAGTCGCGAATCACCCGATCGGAACCTCGGCCAACCAGTTCCTCGCCGCACTTCTGACAGGCAGCGGCGAGGTTGCTCGCTACCTGACGCCGGGGGTTTCCATCGCACCGATCGTCCCGGCGCCATACCGCAGCATCGCACTCACCGATGTGCTGTCCTCGGTCGATCTCAGTGCGTCGAACTCGGCTGCACCGCGTTCAGATGGCGACGTGGTGCGCTTGTTGATCACTGCATCTTTGAAAATCACCGACGCCGAATCTGTCAACGGTCAGTACGCGCTGACGATGACTTCCCGCGGCGGTCGCTGGGAAGTCAGCGCCATCGACTCAACGCCGCTCTTTGCCGCTACTGCTCCTCGCAGCGGAGTCAATTCGTCGACCACGAGCGCCCCGGCCCCGTCGACTCCGAAGAACGCTCCGTCGACTTCCGCACCGACATCCGTAGCGCCGACTCAGGCTCCCGCGCCAAGCCAAACTCCCGGATCGTCGCTTCCAGCTGTCGGCGAAGTCCCACTGTTTTCCCCTTCAGGAAATTCACCCCTCGAACCGAAAGGTGACCCATCATGTCCCTCGCACTCGCCGCCGCTGACCCCAACACCGCGATCCTTGCCGCCGGCGTCTTCGACAAGATCGGAGAGCTGACCGAAAACGGAAAACTTGCACTCCAATCCGCAGCCAGCTGCCTGGTCCTGTTCTTCCTTCTCCGGAACTTGATGCAGTCCTTCACGATCGCTCGGCTGGTCGTTACCGCCCTCATCGGTGCTGCAGCGCTCTGGGTCGTCTTCAACATGGACTCCCTCAAAGACCGAACTGGAGAGGACCTGGCCATCTCTGTCGTGCAGGTCGTAGAAGCGCCGGACCCGGGTCTGGATCTGCCGGTGTAAACGGCGACCGCGCCCAGTCGAATCGCCCTTCACCGACCCTGACAAGGAGGACTGCAGATGTCCGAGGTAACCACCGCGGCAACGGACGCGACCACACGAGCACACCGACAGAACTCCTCACGCGAGTCGGTGCCCGCATGAACGACGACAACAACGTCGAAGTCATCAAGGACTTCACAACAGCTCGGAATATTCCTCAGCTGATCGGCCGCACGCCCGACGGTAAGAAGCTCCCTTTCGGCCCCTACACAGTCCCTCAAGCAGTCAGTGGTGCTGCTGTCGGAGCAGTCCTGTGGCTCCTGCATCCGTTGTGGCTCGGCGACAGCATCACGTGGAACGTCGGATTCTTCGTCGCCTGCTGCGGCGGCACGGTGTTCGTTGTCGGCAAGCTCCGATTGGCCGGCCGCAGCCCAGCATCTGTCGCTCAAGGGGTCAAAAAGGCAGTCTTCGCATCGCCCGAGGCCAAGCTCAAGATCAACGGCAAACGCGTGAATATCCGAGCACCGCACCTTGTTCACGCCGGCGGCTACATCACTGCCGATCCGCGCATCGAGGACCAACTCGTCGCTGCTGTGGAACCCGAAGCCTCTTCTGAATCTGTACCGGTCGCACACAACGCTGTCGGCACTCCGTCGCGACCTCAGGAACTGCCCGCCCTCTCGCCAAACGATCCCGCCCCGCGTCCGGGCCGATCAAGCGTCAAGGAACTCCTTGCGCTGGCCAACGCCGGAAACTCCGAGTAGAAAGCGATTCGCCGCAATGGAACAGCCAACTCTGTCGATGGCAGCAAATATCCGGTGGACGAAATCCGGCGTCGTGTGGGCCGACTACGTACTGAGCGGGATGGACTACGGCTACCGACCCAACGTCGACAAGCGCACCGCCCGGACTCTGCACACGATGCTGGTGCGTGCACTGCCCGGCGAGTCGATGTTGATGGGCATCGCGTCGTCGCTGAGTGCAGAAGCGGTCGTGGCGAGGATGACCGAGGGCGTTGATCTCGACGTTCACACAGACTGGGCGATCGAATGCGAGGCGACCCTCGACACCATCGAGCTCTATCGCCCCGGACAACGAGTGTTCTATCTGAGCATCCCTCTGACAACGACAGGACTCGCGGGACAAGCAAAAGCTGCCACGCACGCGGCATGGTCGTCGCTGTCGGACTTCATCGGACTCCCGCGAACTTCCGTTTCCGAAGACGAGGTCCGGGCGCGAATTCGTCAGGCGGATCTCATCATCGCCGACATCCCCGCAGTCTTCGAAGCTCGGCCGGCAACGCCAGCACAGATGGTTTGGCTCTGGCAGCACTCCATGAGCCGCGGCCTCCATGTCGATCGAGACATGCCTGGTGCCTCGTCCACGCCTTCCCCGAAATCGGGAGCGGCTCTTGCCCCAGCACGACTCGACGAGGGCGCGCAATCAGATCGCGATGAGCCCACGAGTTGGTGGCGTCCGAAGGTCCCCACGTTCAGTCGAGTTCTCAAGATCGATCAGCCCTACGACATCGATGATCGACCCGCGTCGTATCAAGTAATTCTTGCGCTATCGGATATGCCCTCCGGTGGTGTCCTCTTTCCCGGCTCGGAATTCTTTTCCCTGGCTGACGACTTCGGAGACATCGACGTCGATTTCGTTGCTCGACTCAAGGTGACAGCAGGCGCTGACGTGATGCGTGCGAACAAGCGTGCGCTGGAAAACCTCAAAGAGCAGTACGAGCAGCGGGAAGGCGCGCTGGCAGGTGGACAGGGCGCCCTCGATATCGCAGCCTCTGCACTGACCGAGTACAGCTCGCTTCTCGAAACCAACCGTGACGAGGTCGAAGTCGCCTGGACAGCGCTTTTCGCCGTAGGTGCGTCGACCGAAGAGCAGGCTCTCGCTGATGCCCAAACAGTGAAGAAGTCCTTTGAACATCAGGACTACAAGCTGGTCGCGCCGCTCGGTTTTCAAGAGGACTTGTGGTGGGCGATGATTCCCGGCGTTCCGACGTCGAAGATCGTGCGCGAATTCGGGCACATCACCACCTCGACACACTTCGCGGCCTACATGCCGTTCACTCGCAACGATCTGGGCGACAGTTCCGGACCCCTGCTGGCACTGAACATCACGGCGGCCCGGATCGGTGCGGTGTTCAACGACATACTGGGTAAGTCCCTCCGCGACCAGTCCTCTTCGTGGGCGGTCACCGGGGAGCTCGGATCCGGAAAGTCCGTCACCATGAAGGTGATCGCCGGTCACGTCGTGGACTGCGGCGGCCAGGTCATCGGCATCGATCAAAGTGACCTCGGCGAATACGCCAATTGGGCTCGGGCTGTCACGGATGCGGTCATCGTCGATCTGGTCGAACCCGATTACAGCACCGACCCACTGCGGATCTTCCCGCCCAACATCGCGGCGGAGATGACGCAATCGGTGATGCTGGCCTTGCTGCGAATCCAGCCGACATCAACGCACGGCAGGGCGCTGGCCAAGGTACTCGAACCGTCCTATCGCGCCAATCACCCCTACGCAGGGCTGGGCGAGCTTACCGAGCACCTCCTCTCCGCCGACTGCCTGATCGCCGGCGCCCACGACCTCGGTGAAGAGATGAACGTCTACGCCCGATTAAGCTATGCCGCAGCGCTCTTCGCGAAGGATCTTCCGGCGTTGCCGATAACCGCACCCGCGATCATCTTCCGAACCCACCGCGTCGAGCTCCCCACACAGCTGCAGACAGAGAAGCAGCACCTGTACGACAATCTGCCGCTCGAGAAGCGATTCGGTCACGCCGTCTACACACTCATCGCGAAGATCGCCCGCGGGCAGTGCTTCGCCGACGCCGATCAGATGGCGCTGTTCCTCGTAGACGAAGCCCACCACCTTCTCAATGCCGACGACGGTATCGACATCATCGAAGATTTCGTTCTTCAAGGCCGAAAGTCCTCTGCAGCAGTCGGATTGGGTGATCAGGATTGCGCGTTCGGGACACCGAAACTTCGTGGCCTCATCAAAACCCGATTTGTTCATCGCCACACCGACGAAGGCCTCGCCAAGCGCGCGATCGAGTGGCTGGGCCTGGACCCAGAGAACCGAGACCTGGTCAAAGAGCTCACGGAGCAGACAGCGCCGGTCACAGGCCAGGACGGCTACGTCGAGCCGCACCGCCGAGGCGAGGGCTACATGCGCGACGGCGGCGGAAACGTCGGCCGCATCAAGACTCTTCTCCCCGCCACCGAATCGCGCCGTGAAGCCGCCCTGACCACCCCGAAAGACAACAAGAAGCTGGTGAAGGCATGACCTCGACCGCGGCGCACCCCCTCGACCAGGACGTTGTCGAGGGCCGTCCCGAAGCCCGCGAGTACTTCAGCGTCCGCGCCGCGGTCACACACTCAATGCGCTGGCTCCTGTACTTCGCCGGCGGGCTCGCCAAAGCGTGGATTCCCGAATCCTGGTTGGTCGTCATCATGTATGTGAGCAAACCGATCTCTCGCTGGCTGTGGTCACGTTGGTGGAGCCGCCTGCTCATTCGGGTGGCCGCCGGATGGCATGCCCTTGGTGCGCTATTGCTGATTTTTGCTACGCCGGCGGCGGCAGACCCCAGCGGAGGAGGAGGTGCATCACCGTTCTTCGCGTGGATGGCACTCAAGGACACGCACGGAATCGACGCCTGGAGCTACTTCCTCTCAATCGACAAGGGCAACGCCTCGATGGGTGGCGGCTGGAGAATGATCTGGGCCTACATCATCACCCTCGAATACGAGATCTTCCGATTCCTGATGGCGACCGCGATCTGGTTCATCACCTACGCGTTGTCCTTCGACTGGATCGAAATGATCCTCACGCCGGTCCGCACCATCGCAGACTCCGTCACTTCGATCACCGACCAATTCGCGCTCACTCCACTGATGTTGACGATCGCGGGATTCAGCGTGGCCGTGTGGTTCGTACGCGGCCGCTTCTCCACTGGCATCTACGAACTGCTCATGTCGTGCGTCATCGCGGCCGCGGCCGTCGGATTCCTCGCCAACCCGCTAGACCGGGTTGTCGGTAGCGACGGCCTGGTTTTCGCTGCACGCGATGCCGGACTCGAAGTCGCGTCAGGACTGGCGAACGGTGGAAATACCAGCGGCAACGCCGATCAGCAGATCGACACCATCAAATCGACCCTCGTAGATACCTTCCTGCGCCAACCCACTCAGCTGATCAACTTCGGCGTCGTCCTTGATGCACCGGACAACAATGGCAAGTGCGTCAAGGAATTCGACGAGGCGTACGCCGCAACCCCGGACGGGCCTGGGGTCATGGACAAGGTGCAAGAGAAGGTCGGTGACATTCTTCCCGGTGCGGGGGCAGCCCTGGACCTGATCAACCCGGACGACAAGCCCGAAGACCGCATCAAAGACGCGATCGCGGCATGCGACGGCGATGACGGTCCGATGAAGCAATACGCCGACAACCCCGGCCCTGGTCAAGCGATGGGCCTGCTCTTCTTGATCTTCGCTGGCACGCTGCTGATGGCCTTCGCGATCTACCTGGCGGGCAGGCTGGTACTCGCGGCCGGGGTGTCGATCGGCAACGCCATCAAATCCATCCCTGGCATCGTCGTCGCCATCGCGCCGTCGATGCGTGGACAGTTTTGGCGCACAATCGCCAACGTCGCGATGGCACTGCTGCAGATGATGTTTTCCATCGTCTTTCTGGTCGGATACGTGCTCGTCGTTCAAGGACTTTTCGCTTCAGACGAATCGAATCTCATCCGCACCGTCTTCTTCGTCGATATCTTCCTGATCATCGCGCTCCTCCTCTTTCGCCGCGCGATCAAAGGACTGCAACGGATGTCGGACAGTCTGGCGTCGATTTTGGCGAAGCGCCCCGATGCCGCACCCACATCCATCACCAGATCTACCCCGACGTCGGCTCGCGATGTCGCGTTGATGGCTGCACAGGGCCGACAGATCTACCGTGGCGGCAAGGCCGCGGTCCAGGGTGCAGGCAAGATCGCGAAGAAGGCGACTACTTCAACCAAAGCCGTTGGCTCAGTAGCTGGCACAGCGACGTCGACTGCGGTAACGGGAGGCGTCGCTGCCGCAGTCTGGGCGGGCACGAAAGCAGTCTCTGGAGCGAAGAAAGCCAAGAAGTCGATCGACAATCTCTCCGACCCGGCCACGATGGCCCGTTCACAGTCCTCGGGTTCACGGCCTTCTACAAGCTCACCGAGCCGTGGAACCGGTGCGGATAGCGCGGCGGCCGCGGTGCGCAGTCGACTTTCGAAGGCGGCGGTTGCAGACAAACCGGGCATCAAGAAGTCGATTGGCATAGCACCGTCGGGGCTTGCTCCGGAGCGTGGACAAGTTCGCAGTTCAGCCTCGAAGACCGTTGCACCAGACGGTCGGGCTTTCCGCGAATTCACCACCGATTCCGGCGCGCCGCTGTTGTTGCCTACTACTCCTACCCGCGCTCCGAAGGCGCCGAAGCCAGCCGCCGCGCCGGCACGTCCGCCAGTTGCTCCAGTTGTTCCCGCCGTCAACATTCCCACTGGATCCGGCTCGAGAACTGCCGGACTGATAGCGGCGGCAGCTCAAGCAGGAGCGGGCAACGCGAGGACCCCGCAGCCGAGCTCGCTGACCCGGCGGCCTCGCTGATGACGCTCCTCGCAGCACCGCCGTCCGCCGATTCGGAAAGTTCGTCGAAGAAGTGGTGGTGGATCCTCATCTCGGTGCCGATCGTGTGCATGGTCGTGTTGATGGCCCCGGTTCTCGTCATATTGTCCCTCACCGGTGAGGACACCACCTGCGGTCAGCCGACCGGTACCGACATTCGTGCAGACGGATCGTTGGTAGGTCTCAAACCTGGATCGCTGGCAGTTCCGATGGCCGAAGGTACGTACACGATCAGCTCGCCGTTCGGCATGCGAGAAGGCGGAATGCATGACGGACAGGATTACGCGGCCCCGTTGGATACCCCCTTCTACGCTGCAGGAGACGGTGAAGTCGTCGTCGCCGGGCCGGCCTCGGGCTACGGACACTGGATCCGCATCCGCCACATCATCGACGGGCAGACCGTCGAATCTCTCTACGGGCACATGACCGCAGCAGGAGTGCTCGTCAAAGCCGGCGACAAGGTCACCGCAGGCCAACTCATCGGCAAGGTAGGCAGCGAAGGACAGTCGAGCGGCCCGCACCTGCACTTTGGTATCTACCCAGGACAGTGGTCGATGGGTGGTGGAGTCGATCCGGTTCCTTGGCTCAAGCAACGAGGAACCGCCTCCCCGGCAGCAGCCTCCGTCCCGGCTCAGCCCGATGCAGAGTTGGTGGCGAAATCCACCCCTGCCGGCACGGGCGGTCTCAACGCAAGCCAAACGGCGCTGGCGAAACAGGCTGTCGCCATAGGTGAGTCCATGGGCGTTCCTGATCAAGGAATCGTGGTTGCCTTGGCCACCATGAGTCAGGAATCGACTTATCGAATGCTCGCCAGCTCCAACGTGCCCGAGTCGCTGCAATATCCCCACGACGGTGTCGGAAGCGATCACCTCTCGGTCAATCAATACCAACAGCAAGTCGGCATCTGGGGCACCGCGGAAGAGTTGATGAACCCCGTCACGGCGAACGTCAAATTCTTTGACGCGTTGCTGAAAGTTTCGGGCTGGCAATCCATGCCAGTCACCGTCGCTGCTCAAACCGTGCAGGGGTCGGCTCACCCGGAGGCATATGCCGACGACGAAACGCTCGCTCGGCAACTAGCTTCGCAGTTCAAAGGTTCAGGCAAAGACCTGACGCCGCAGGAGCTGGCAGACATCGTCAAGGGTGGCGCCGCGACAACGATCATCGACGGCGGCGCCTGCGCGCCTGGGACCTCGAACCCCGGTGGGCCCCAGTTCAAGCCGGGTGGGCCGTTCGGAGCGAACGTGATCGCTGCGGCTTCCCAATGGATCGGCACAACGTACGCGTGGGGAGGCGGAGATCAGAACGGTCCCACGAAAGGCATCAGTGATGGTGGCGGGGCAGGAGATGCGAACGGCGATTCGAACAAGGTCGGCTTCGACTGCTCAGGCTTGACGTTGTACGCGGTTTACCAAGCCTCTGGTGGCCAAATTTTGCTCCCGCACTTCACCGGAAGTCACTCCAACCCCGGCCAGCTGTACGACTCCCGCGGCCAAGACATTCCGTTCGACCAGAAGCGCCCAGGTGACCTGATTTACTTCGGCGCAGGCGGCGACACCCATCACGTCGGCATCTTCTACGGCACCGAAAACGGTCAGGACATGTTGCTCAACGCCCCGGAATCGGGGAAGAGCGTCTCGATCATGCCGCTCTCCGGCTGGGCCGGCGAAGAGATGTACGTCAAACGATTCGGATAGGAACCTTCACCATGATTTCTCGTAATCGCTCGTTCGCTCTTGCTGCTCTCACATCTGCCGCGTTGGTACTGACATCGTGTGGAGGAAGTGACGAACCCGAAGATCATCCGGTGGAAACGAGTGCCGAGGCAGACAGTTCGTGGACGGTGCCCCCACTTCCATCAACAGACGTCCTCGCTGAAGGTAGCCAATCCGGCTCGGCGCCGACGACAGTTCCGTCGCCGCCGACCGCCCCTCCAGCCCTGACCACCACTCCGCCTCCAGCGCTCCCCGACACACTGGCCGGAGCCAACGAGAACGATGCAGAATCGGTCATGCTCGCCGCCGCTCGCACCATGCTCTCTTACGCCCCAGGCAAGGACGTGAACCAATCCGCGGCAGCTCAACGGGCGGCGTCACTCCTCGACGAGAGGTACTACGCCGCGAATGCCGACTCATTCATTGCGCTTGCACCGATCACCGGTAAGCAATGGCAGAACTGGGCAGACGACCATGCGATCGTCATTGCCACAGCGAGCATTGCCGGCGACGAACACCCTGCTGATCAACCCGCCAAAGTTTCCCGCGTTCTAGCAGTGACGCAGACTGCCACCGGACCTGATGGAAAAGAACTGAGCAAAAACACCTTCGCCGTCTACATGAGTGCCGTCAAAATTGGCGTCTGGCGTGTGAGCGCAGTAGCCGTCCGATGAACTAGTGTCCCGTCGAGGCGGCGACATGCGTGTATTCGTTGCCAGCCCCAGCCGCGACGCCCGCAACGCCTTCGATCATCTCGGCCGACAGGGGCACGGTCGTTGGGGCGACCACCGCGGACATGCAGCCCGCGAGGGCGACGAGGGGCAGCCGATATCGCGCGGATGCCTTCGTGAGTCAGTCGTCGACGTTCTCTTCCAACAGCGTGCGGAAACTGGCCGCCAGTCGGACAACTGTGTTCCCGGTGTCATGGTCGACCAGACACACGCTTCCGTCCGCAGCGATCCAGATCGGATTCCCCGACCCGTCGTCAGCGAACACCACCCCGTCGATGAGGGCACCGTAGGCGTCACGCGCCTCAATGGTCAGCTCGATGCATGTCTCACGACCGATAAGCTCGGCGTTGTCCCATGCGTGCACTGACACGCCCATGAAGCATCCACCCCAACGTCCCACGAACTCGGTGAAGTCTTTGTCCGGGACGATGTCGAGCGCATGCAATCGCGCGTGGAGCTCGTCTGCCGGAATCGGACGGCCGGGACCGTAGAAGTCCACGGTCCGCTCGATGCGAGCGACCAACCCGTTTCCGAGAGCCATATCGGAAACTTACTACCGCCGCAGGACACTGGGCCCCGGCATCTCAAACTGACGGCGCAGCTGCTGCATCGCTTCAAATCCGCGCGGGTAATGCTGGCTCCTCTCCCGCACTAACGCTCTGGCTGCGATCCGGAGAGGAAATCACTGCTCGATCCGTTCGCCCCGGTGTTGTTGCCACAGCCCGACCACGCGATCTCCGCGAGGTCGGGCTCATGACGACTTTCGGATTGCAGGATCTCGCCAGCAATGTACGTTGACCAGCTTGAATGATCGTTGGCAATAACGGCCAGTGCTCGGATCCGAACATCAGCGTCGAACCCCGCCACCTGGAGACCACCGCAGATCGCCGCGCTGGATCCAACGAGTCGGCATCGGCACGTTTTTGCGTCGGTCATCTGTCTGATTCGGGGAATGCCGGCCGTTACGATCGCACCGAGCGTGCAGCGCCAGGCCGAGATTCCGGCACCGATGTGAGGGAGGGGTCTGGATGTTCGGTTGGAAGAAGAAGCGCAATGATTCGAAGATGACGCTCGAGGATGTGATGGAGAAGCTCAGACCTGACCTGAGTCGGGAATCGCTCGGCGTCGGGCCCGACTTTCCGGGTGTCGCCCCGAACCCGTTCATGAGCAGTGGCGCGATGAAGCGCATGGCGGAGTTGCGTACGGGGGCGCTTGCGCTCGGCGTTCTCGTCGACTGGCGGGAGGTCAACAGCAATCCACGCGTGGTCCTGATGTTCGACGTGGAGACCTCCGACGGCATCGCGTTCCGCGGTATCGCAGACGAAAGCCTCACGATCACCGAGCTGACACGACTCGCCCCAGGACAGACGTTGCCCGTGCGCTACCGGCCGGCCGTCATGGACCACTACGTCGCCCTTGCCAGGGACGCGGACCCCGCCCACGTGCAGCAGCTCTCCGACGAGATCGCGAGCCGCAAGCGGACCTGACCTGAAGCCATTGCCCGGGAACCCTAGGCGCGACCCGTCGCCCTGGGGCAGGGTCGAAAGGCATCTGCGGGATCGCCGAGGACGTTCCCCAACTTGTGTGCCGAAACTTGCGATGCGGGAATCTGCTCGAACTTGTGTGGGTGAGACTCGCGCGAAACGGCTCGCGACCGGACACATCGCAGGCTGCTGAACAACAGGCGCGTGGCCGTTGATTGGCTGAGGGGACGGGCTTGGGACGCCCACGGGAGAAGGTTCTTTTCAGATCGTCTGTTGGCTGAGATGTGGGATAGATGGACGGCCCGGATCCTCGTTCCGGAGCCCCGCAACCTGCTGAGCAGCGCGAATCGGTGTAGTTGCCGGGGAGAGAATTTATCCCCTACGCGGGGGATCGCTCCGATCCATGCTCACTTCGTTGCGCTGTTCGGAGCGTAACCCACGTGTCAAGGGGTGACGGTGTCATTTCGCGATTGATGTGAGCGCGAGTTGTTCTACGAGTTCCGCGAAGGGGAGCTGCCGTGGGAGTGCCATGGGATGCCTCCCATGAACATCTCACTCGGTGGTGCATCTGATGCGAGGCGGTGTCGGATTTACACGTAGCTGTTCCGGCTTGAGTGAAAGTGGAGAGAGATTTCTTCTGCCGCGATGTCACTCAGCTCGGGTTGGCGGGATCTTCCTGTGAGTAGAAGAACCATTCGAGCCAACTGCGCGCGCGGTTGGCCGACCACAGGAGGAGCGCCATGCAGATGCAGACCGGATTCGATCGCCGTCGGGTGATCGGGGGTCGGCGATGACGAGTCCTGCGCAGGAAAAGGCTCCCGCCAGATTCGCTCGTACCCCTCGCATAAGTTCACTGCCGGCGCGGTCGCGGACTTGGGTTCGCGACAGCTTCTGCCTCGGAAGCGCAGCAGTGGGTGTCGGCGCCGGGGCGCCGCTGTTCGGGTATGCCGCCTTGTCAGTTCCGGCGGCCGCAGGACTGTCGATAGGCGCTGTGTACGCCGGAGTCGCGGGGAAGAAAAAACAACTGCGCGATGTCGAGGTCGACGAAGTAATCGAACGACTCTGCCCCGTCATGGGAATCCCGGAAGTGACGCGGGCGGTGTTGTCGGTATCGAAGTGGAGCGGAGGGACTCCGGGTGTGCCGGGAAAACTCACCGTGTATTACACGTCGGCGCAACCGCTGAATGACGACACATGGTTCGACGACATTTGCGAGGTTTTCGAAGATCAGGGGTGGGGGTTCTTTGCACTCGCCGAGCACGATCCCAACCGTCGGCGGTTGATCTTCACGCCTGCAGCGGAGCCGGAACGAGAGCCCTCTGACAGTGAAGCGGTGGCGCGTGCAAAACGCTATGTCGGGCAACTGCTGGGACCGACCGCAACAGCGACTGCGATTGATGTCGATACCAAGACCGGTGAAGTCACGTCCATGATGGTGCGGCACGAAATCGGATCGAAGCTCGTGTCTGATGGCTATCGCACTCGTGTCGAACGCGCGATCAATGCGATGTTCCCCGGACGCTGGCGTGCAAAGTGGAACCATCACGCGGACGAGGTGACGTTCGAGCAACGTGCTGCGTTCCCCGACAGCGTGTGGTTGCCCGCCCCGGACATCGACCCGGATGTCGATTTGTTGGCCAGCTACGACTCGGTGGAGATCCCATACGGGGTCGACGAAGACGGCAACGAGGTGGTGTGGCGCCCCGCGATCGATCCGAATCTGATGCTGATCGGACCTCCCGGTAGCGGCAAGACAGTGACGGCACACAACCTGTTGGTCAACTTCTCGCGCCGCGGATGGCCGATCTGGGTGCTCGATGGAAAATATGTCGAATTCCTCGGCTTCCAGGACTGGCCCAACGTCCAAGTGGTCGCCACGACCATCGAGCAGCAAGTTGCGATGGTGCATCGTGCACGCGACTTGATGGAGTACCGCTACCAGAAGATCGTCACCGGCGAGGCAACGGAAGCGGATTTCGAACCGGTGCTGGTGTTCCTCGACGAGTGGGCGGAATTTCGCGGCAATGTCGAAGACTGGTACACCTCGGTCAAGCCGAAAGGCGGCCCGAGACAACCACCGGTGCTCGCCATGCTGGCGTCGATGGCACGCAAAGCGCGTACCTCGCGAGTGCATCTGGTCTTCGGTACCCAGCGTCCCGACGCGATCTACTTCCTCGGCGACATGCGCGACAACTTCGCGATGCGCATCTCCATGGGACGGCTCTCACCTCAAGCGGCCACCATGATGTGGCAGTCTCCGACGATCGGCACGAGCGTTCCGCGCAAGTGCCGCGGACGAGGCACCACTGTCACCGACAACTATCAGCCGCTCGAAATCCAGTGCTACCGCGTGCCGGATCCACGAAAGACCCGTGACGGTACTCCGGACGCTGATCTCCTCGACAGGCTCCGGCCACCGGTGACCAGACACCCGCGGTTGCTGATCGTTCCTCCGGAATCTCTCCCGGACATCGACGCCTCCGACGAAACGTCAGAACCCGCACCTCTGACCTATTTCGACTACGTCGCCGCTGACTGGGTCCTTGCCAGTGACCGACCCGACCTCGACCCGGTGCTCAAACGAGCACGGATGAACCGCGATACCGATCGCCGAATCGCATCGCCGACCGCATTGTTGGGTCTATTGGGGGCGCCCGAAACTCCGACGAAGCGACCAGCGATGGCGGACTTCGTCGACCTCGACACCTACCGCAGGCCGACGCTCGCGAAAAACGATCCCGCAGCTGCGGCGGCGTTTCTCGACAAACTGGCCGATCCTGCAGTCCGAACAGAACAGTCGAACCTCGACCAGACCCGAACCAGACTCACCGTCGTCAAGGAGGCGGTCGATGATGTGGCTCTGAGCGAGGAATCGGACTATGCATTCGCCAGTGGAGACGAACACGAGGACCAATACGGACCTGTCCAGGATGTTCGCGCCGCTGACGTGGCACTGGGTGATCTGTTGTTGATGGAGGATACCGACGAGTGGGTCGTTGTCGACACCGAACCCGAGCCCGACATCATCGAAGACTCGTTGCTCTCGTTGACCTGGCGCAGTGACACCGACGAGGTGGGCGATCTTGCGATTCCGGACAGTTCCTACGTCTCGATCCGCAAGCCTGTTCAGGTACCCGAACTGGTATGAACCTCAGTCGAGCTCGGCCGGCACCCACTGCCGCGCGGCGGGATCCCATGTCCCTGTGGATCTCCGCCCCGACAGCAATGGAGACAGTGCACGGCTGAGCTCGGCGAGTGCGTCGTCGAGCGTATGAAGCTCGGATTTCAACGACGTCTTCGACGCGAGTGCACGATAGCCGGCGGCCCAGCTCGGCCCGGGAGATGCAAGCGTGTGGGGGAGTGTGAGCACGCGGCGGGTTTGTTGGGCCCGTAGTGCGTTCACAGTGTCTTCGGCGTCGACCGTGCATGAGGTGATGATGAGTAGCAGATCAACGAGATCACGGAATCGCGTTGAGGGAGTGACCTTCTGAGGTCCGTGAAGTTCGTACATCGCGCACAGTTTGTCAGCGATCTGGTCAGCGATAGGTACGACCGTGAAGGCCGGCAGCGTCGAGACGTCTGCGATCTCGACGGCGGGGCGGGGCTGCAGTCGTTCCACCGGTCCGATCAAGGTGCGTTCGATCGCAATGTCGATCGGAAAGTTTCCTACGCGCGTAGTGCCGAGATAAACGGTTGCTTTCAATTGAGCACCCCGGCTAACGCCGGTCAGTGATCCTTTCGCCTCGATCTCGAAAGTGAACCGGTCCAGGTCCGGACGGACGCTGAGAGCTCGTAGTTCGTCGACGGCACCGATGATGTCTGTTCCGGGATGAAGCAGATCGACGTCTTGGCTGTGACGGGCCCCAGGGATGCGAACGAGCATCCCACCGCCTCCGGTGAGGATCCACCGCGAATCAGGTGACGAGAACACCCTCGCCAGGAACCGCTGGGTGAAGTACTCGCGTTGAAGTTCCTCAGTCGTGCGACCGGATGTCTTTGCCTGGCTTCCCAGGCGTGCCAGCAGTGCCCGGTGAAATGCTGCTGCTGACGGATAATGTTGTGCCACTATACGATTCCTTGTTTACGCAGCGCGCGAAGTGCGGCGGGCAGGGCGGGATCACGCAGAATGTTCAGGACACCGGGACCGTGCCCGACCTCGCCAGCGGCTTCCTCCTGGCGAGAGGCTCTCGTATCGGTCGGTGCGGACCTCAGGTCCGCGGCGGCGACATCGTCGATGAGGGCGGCGATCAACCCTGCTCCGTCACCGAGGGGTGCGCCGTAGAGGTGCGCAAATGGGCGCAGTTCGGACTCCAACTGTCCCCGCGAGACCTGATCGGTGCGCAATGCATCCCACACCACGCCAGCGAGGTGTCCACCGTCTGTTCGAGAAGATGCGAGGTCGACGATCGTCCTTGCTGTCGTCGTGACAGGCAGGCCGTCGAGTAGAGACCAGTGTGTGGGGTCCAGCGTGGCGACGTGGAAACGGACTCCGTCGCTACGTGTGTTGCGCCGGCGCGGAACGGTGAACTCTGCAATGTCAGCATCGATGTCGCCGAGTTGTCTCAAGTCGGCAGCCGTTCGATGAGAGGCGACCCCGCGGGGATCGGCACTGCCGACACGCTCTGTCGCCGAGCGTGTCGGGTCGAGTGCAAGCCACTGGGCGCGCACGTGATCGGTGGGGTGAATCGGCGTCCCTGTCAGCCGGTACACGCCATGTCTGATGCGGGTGAGGATGAATCGGTCTGCCAACCGCTTGAGGTGTTGCGCACTTACGCCCGACTCGGCGGCCTGCGCTGAGGTGAACATGCCCCACTGGTCCTGGGCGAGATCAGCCAGCGCCAGGAAGCGATCATCACCTTTCATGCACCAATAATATCACCCGGGATGTAATTATTGACGACCCAAAATGGAGTTTCAGTGATACTTCCCTGCATCTGACGAAGACCGAAAGCGTGTCAATCACCTGCCCGTCACGTGCGCCGCCCAGGGTCCGAAATTTGTTTGCCGACGCGTGTCACACAGGACGTCTCGACCGGATCTTCCTACTCGTAGAAGCCCAATTCCGGCGACACGAGGAGATCGGTCATGTTCGAGAGCCAGTCAGAACCCCAGCGGCCCACCCCAGGTACGGCGAACGCGGCAGGACTGTCTGACGCGGATCAGATGTCCCTGCTGATGGCAGCCCCACTGATCTTCGGGATCGTCGTCGGCGCCATTCCGACCATGTCGGCAAGGGCCACGGCCTGGCTTCTCGAACACAACATGATCATCGCCGCAACGGAATCGCCCTTGCTGGCTCTTCCTGGCGCGGAAGGCGCTGGCCTCGATATCCGCCGGCTCATCGTCGTCGCTGCAGTGCTTGCGGTAGCGGTAGCCCTGGCGGTCAGCGGCTTACGCCAGGCAGTTGATCGTCGTCGTCAGCAGCGGCTGCGAGTGGGTGATCAAGGGTGAGGAAACTCGCAGGTCCGGGATGTGCGCTAGCTGCTCTTGGGAAGAGGGCGGAGAGGTCTGGTTCGAGCTCGGATGAACGCGGCACGGATCGTCTGAATCTCCACATGCAGAGCCTCGCCCAGTGCGGTGGCGTGGCGATCGGCGAGAGTCCCTTCGCCGCGCTCGATCCTGCCGATCGTCGTGGTGCTCAGGCCCGTGCGGCCGGCGATATCCTTCTGGGTCATTCCCGCGAGATTGCGCAGGTCAGCGATCGTCCTGTTCTTCTCTGGCACGACGATCAGTTGATCAAGAGGGATGCCGAGTTGCTCAGCGGCACGCGCCAGATGGTCAGGCGACGGTTGCGATCGTTCGGTTTCCCAATTGTGAACGGTGGTCGGGTCCACGCCGATTGCGCGGGAGAGATCGCCACGGCTGATCTTGGCCGCGGTTCGAGCCTTTTCGAGGGCCTTCGGCTGGAAGCCGTTCAAAGGCAGTCTCACCTGGATTGTCCGTTCATCGCTGGACATCCTATTGAAGATGTAGATACCATCGTTGCATACCGGGTTTAGATTCCAGTGATAAACACCAGAACGGCCTCAACCAGCGACCATTCGCTGTTCTCGACCACCCGGTGCGCTCGAGTACGAACTGTTCACACGTACATGCGGCCTGACCAGCCGCTAACGGAAAAGAGCTTCCGATGACCACCAGCACTGCAGCACCACAACGCACGTCCGAAATCTCCAGCAGCCGACGCGGCTGCCGTTCCTCCGCACGCCAAGCGTCGGTAGCTAGACTGAATGCAGCCGGAATCCCCGCCCGGTCTACTACACCCAGTCGCGACGACGGGTGGTTCCAGACATCGCGACAATCGGGTTCAGGGGGACGTGACGGGCAGGCTTGGACACCTGCCCGTCACGTCGATACATCAGTCGACCTCGCAGACGTTCGCTACCACGTCAACGCTCTGATGTGCGCCGGAATGACAACCGAGATGATCGCTCAACTCGCATCACTGCCCGTCGAAATCATCCGGGCGTTGCGCAAGACTTCCACGACGTCAGCACCACAACGTGTCGTCGACGCCGTCCTTTCAATCACCTTCCACCCCAGCCGCGGCCGCGATCTCACGCCGGCTGTGGGAGCTCACCGACGTCTGCGCGCACTCAACGCAATGGGCTATGGAGACGGGCTCCTGGCAGCTCGTCTCGGCGTCGACATCGACGTCGTCACTGGCATGCCGACCAAGAGCCTCATCCCCAGTGGGCTATGGAAGGCGATCGCCGGCATCTACGACGAGCTGTCCATGCACCCGGGCCCGGACGCCGAAATTCGTGACCGATCACGCGCGGATGGCGTCGTACCGCCACTCGGGTGGGACGACGACGAAATCGACAACCCCAAGGCGCGGAGTCAGGAACGAGTTCAACCGCGACACGGTGGGGGAGGTGTTCCCGTTGACGAGGCAGTCGTGATCCGCCGACTCGGCGGGGAGCAGTTGCCGCTACGCCTCTGCGAGCGACGCGAGATCGTGCGCATTGCGTTCGAACAAGGTTGGTCTCCTTCCGAGCTCGCGGCACGGCTTTCCATCAAATACGACTCGGCAGTCACCGAATTGAGCCGCTACCGGCGCGCACTTGCACGTGATGCAGCGGCCGACAGCGATTCATCGACAGAAGAGAGTGGCCTACAGGAAACGGCCGCTGAAGTCCTGGGTGTTCGCGAAGAATCCGACGAACTGTCTCCTGTCGATCCCCTGTCGGGTCGGGAGCTGGAACCGATCTCGCTCGACGAGGAATTGCCGGAAGATGCGACATCGAGCGCTCGCGCGTCCGCCGCGCTCAACCGGAGGGTCGAACGAGTCCAGTTGTCTGGTTCTCGGTCGGGACATAGGAATGGCGCGACACCGCTCCTCCCGCCGCGCCACATGGCGCGCACTCTGAGTACGCGGTGCCCCGGCGTAGGCCCTGGCGGCACTTCCCGCCACAAATCCAGCCGAAACATGCTGCTTCCCAATCTGATTGATCGATCTATCAAGCCAAATCAACATGTAGACGATGCAATGCAGCGCTCGCCATCGGCGCCCACACGCGCCTCACGGCGGCGCGGTCTCTTCTTCTCCGGGGTCGGCGGGAGGGCATTCACATACGGCCCGGTGGATGGTCAGCTGCGGCGAGAGGTAAACCGTGGCAGTCAACCGCAGGGATACTTGCGCCCGATCGACATTGTCGACACCGGCTGAAGTACATCTCGGCAAGATCTCCCTTGGACGCTGAAAAGCGTGTCCTGACAGCGGATTACAAAATCGCATCACGTTCTATTCATATACAGACATCTCCGGTCTCGACCCGAGACCCCAGACGGGACCTGCTCATGAACACGACATTCGCCTCCGCGCTCAACACCATGACACCCGGCGACGCTGTTATGTGTCTTGCTGCCGGAACGGTCGAGCTTGCTCTCGATGACGCACCGGAATCAATGCGCTGGCACTGGTTCGCCGATCTCCTCGACTCGCAATGGGGGTTGACCGGCAGGCTCGCGCCCATCCTGACCGAGCCGGTCATGTCTGAACTGGAGCAAGCTGCCCGAATGTGCCGCGCCGCAGCACAGCATCCGCTAGACCCCCAGGTCTGGATATCGGCATACCAATCCACAACAGCGCTGGTAGAAGACCCTGCGGTGATCTCAGCTGACGCCCTGCACCTCGCGCTCTCCGCAGCCAACGACATCGCACTGGAAGCAATGGACACTCCGCATCCTGATTTTTCGGTCGCCGTCACGCTGGCATTCGAAGCGCTGACATCGGTGGTGGCCGTCGACCGCGAGGTGTCCAGAAGTTGGATTCTGACTGCAATCGGAGAATGGGTCGCGAGGACAGAATCGGAGCAGCCAGGCCTCCGATCTGCACAATCGCGCACTAACGCTGACAATAGGCAAATTGCAAATGCTTCCGTTGTTTCTGCAGGATGTAGCGAGAAGACACTGCTGAAAGTGAGAGGGAATGCGTGAAACCGTCGTCCAATCAGAGCCGATGAGTCCAGGTCATTTCGGTTCACCCAGCCCATCCGTCGTCGGGGGCGCGGTCAAAGGAAGGCGACGGCAGAAACGGGCGGGGATTACTCGCGAGAAAATCGTCGACGCTGCCGCACGTCAGTTCGATGCTTGTGGATTTGCCGCGGCAAGCATCAACACCATCATCGAAAACGGGAACCTGACCAAAGGTGCAATATATTTCCATTTCTCTTCCAAAGAGGAACTGGCACAACAGGTTATCGAACGATGGTCAAATATGGTGAATGACGAGTACGTGGCTCTCGCAGAGGCTGATGATAGGTCCCCCTACCGCCAGCTGGTGCGGTTCTGCAGCGAGATGGCGCACCGTATCGATGCCGATCCCATCCTGCGTGCTGGGTTACTTCTCACTGTCGAACCATCCGTTACGGGCGGGAAAACTGCATATATGAAGTGGCACAAGAGCATTGATGAATTGGTTGTCCGCTCCATAGAGTCAGGCGAGATAAGCGACCGTCCCGCAAGCTACCGACTATCTGATCAGGTGTGCGCGACATTCATTGGCGGGGCTCAACTTCAGTCGGTTGATGTGGTCTCACCCAATCTGCAAACACGGATAGTCGACGTGTTCGACGGACTTACCGGCGGTCCGGACTAGCCGAATCCTCGCCTTCTACGCCGACCCGCAGAGGCCCTGGATCTTCCCCCGGAGCCTTCCAAACCCCGAAAATCTACCGCGCCCGTGTATGCACGTGAGCGGACTCGAATCCCCGGTCGGAAAAGGTCACCCCTAGTATCGGGTTCGTGCCGAACGTGAGAACGCCCGACGCCGATATCTATTACACCGACAGTGGGGGAGAGGGGCCCGTCCTGCTGCTCGGGCATGGATTCTTCATGGATTCGTCGATGTTCGCCCCGCAGATCGATGCCCTCGCCGGCAATGTCAGGGTGGTTGCCTGGGACTCGCGCAGGCACGGACGAACAACCGATCACGGCGCCGCATTCACGTATTGGGATTTGGCTCGAGACTCCCTGGCGGTCCTCGACGACCTCGGAGTCGAGACAGCAATCGTCGGCGGAATGTCGCAGGGCGGCTACGCCGCGCTACGGACGGCTTTGCTCGCTCCCGAGAGAGTCCAAGCGCTCCTGCTACTAGACACCGAAGCATCTGCCTGCACCGATGACGAAAAAGCCGGATACAAGGCCATGTTCGATCAGTGGTGCAGCGATGCCCCGATCGAACCGCTTGTCGAAGCTCTGGCACCGCAATTGATCGGTGGAGACTCACGAGAGTCGTGGGCACCGTGGATCGAGAAATGGACGACAAGCGATCGTCGAGCGATCCGGCCGGCCGCAGAGTGCTTGATCGAACGCGACGATGTCGTCGACCGGCTGAGTGCCATCGCGGTGCCGGCCTTGATTGTCCGCGGTGAACACGACATGTCCGCGCCTGCGGCCAAAGCAAAACAGTTGTACGACCATTTACCGCTCGCAGTTCCAGTCCTCACCATTCCCGGCGCAGGTCACGCCGCCAATTGGACCCACCCGCAGCCCGTGAACGAGACCATCGCGGCCTTCGTGACGATGGTTGAAACAGGCTGGCTGTAGAGGTTTGAGCAGCTATTCGGTTCCCGGGATTCGCACGCCTAGGTACATCTGTACGGGGTAGTCACCACGCATTTCCGTGTGCACCTGGACGTGAACGCGGTATTCCTCGCCGGTGTCGGCATCGCGCAGATGCATGAATGGCTGGTGTCGGCCGAATCGAACATCCTCTTTGTCCCACAGTCGCCGAAATGCAGGGAACTTGCTCAGTTCTTCCAGGGTTTCGATCGCCCATTCAGGGTTGTAATAGCGTCCCATCAATGCGCGGAACCAGTTCACCGTCAAGGTCGTCTCGGCTTCCCACTCCACCATGACTTGCCTGGACTGCGGTGTGGAGAAGAACCAGCGCAAAACATTGCCGTCGTCGAGAAGGCCTGGAAAGGCGCGATCATAGGCAGCGTTGCATTCGATGACATTCCATCGCTCATCCAGATAAGCCACCAGATGTGGATTGAGCGCTGTGATGACCGTGCGCATCTCGGGTGTGATGAGTGATCGGTATTGCTCGATCGTCCACGGGATAGTCGATGTTTCCCGTTCCGTTTGAGTGCGGCGAGCCAGGTTGTACAGGTGTCGGCGCTGGGCCGGATCGAGGCCGAGTTCCCGTGATGTCGCTTCCAGAAATTTGACTGAAGGGTTCGGCGATTCGTTACGTTCGATCTGCGTGATATGGCTCACGCTCCAGAAAATATTCGCCGCGAATTCGGTTCTTGTCAGACCGTCCGGGTGCTGCGGTGTGGATCTGGTGCGCAACGCGCGCAGGTAATCGCCCAGGTTGGGCGGTCGGACGGTATCCATGCATGACCTTTCGTGAGTATCTGTAACGGGGCAAACACCCAAAAGCTGACCTACGGCGAAAAGTCAATACTCGCAGGTAACACTCTTTAGTGGTACCGGCCAGACTCGCGCCGGTCACACAAACCTGCTGTGCTGTTTCGCGAAAGACTCACAGCTGCGTGGCAGGCAGGAGAGTGAAACCAGCAGGGAGGCGAGTCAACACCGGGGTGGGGAGGCCCTCGGAGTTGCTCCAGAGGGGGATAGCCATGCCACGTTTACGGCGAGGCTCAAGCAGGCGTTCCAGGAGGTCGCCGCTTGGCCTTCATGTACGCCCGATTCACCTGTTCCCCAGAAATCCCCAAGGCCTCCGCCAAAGCAGTCTGGATCTTGTCGGTGAGGGCGATCTCACCGCGTTCGATGCGCGTGATCGTCGTGGTGGTCAACCCGCACACTTTGCCGAGCTGGGGTTGGGTAAGTCCGACCAAGCATCGATAGTCACTGAGAAAGCGCTGCTCCGGATCCGTGACGACGACGTCGCCGACTTGGATGTTCAACGCCTTCGTGGCTCTGGCCAGGAAATCTATCTGAGGAGACACGGCGCCGATCTCCCAGTTGCGGATGGTCGCGGCGGTCGTGTCCGCCAGGCGGGCGACATCGCCACGGGACATCCGAGCTGCCTTTCGGGCAGCTGCGAATGCGTCTTTATCGAAGCCGCGCAGGACGTTGCGGCTCATCGGATTGGTCCGTCCATCGCTAGACACCATGCCGCAACCCTTCTAATATGCCATCCAGATTGGCTTTTAGATTTGTCATCAAAATTGACAGGGATTGCGGCGAACGTACCGCCACCGAAAAGCCGAGGCAAACCGTTCTGCAGCGCAGTTGGCGCCAGCCAGTCCAGGTCCCGACCTACTGTCCCCGTACGACCTGCCCACCCTGTCCACTCGTCCACTGTGAAGGACCACCACACATGGCATCCCTACTGACCAAAAAGATCGATTCCATCCGCTCGTCCGGTGACAAACAACCAGCACATAACGGCGCAGACCCGGATAGCCCACCCGACCTGACTACCCGCGCGCGAGTGCGCAGACGCCCGATCTACCTTGCTATCGGCGTTGCGCTTGTCGTCGTCGCCGTCATCGGCATGCTCGCCGCAGTGAGCGCGATGCGCGCCACGACCGACGTCCTCGTCCTGGCGCGCGACGTCCAACAGGGCCAAATCATCGAATCGAAGGACCTCACGGTGAAAACCGTCAACGTCGATGCCGACCTGGGTGCCCTCTCGGCGGGTGAACGAGGTCGTGTCATCGGAATGAGTGCCGGCACTCGATTGCCGGCAGGAACAGTGCTGATGCCTGCGGCGGTCACCGACCAGGTGGTGCCCGGAGAAGGCTTGACGATGGTCGGCATCACCGTGGGATACCCACACCTGCCGTCGGAAGCAATTCTTCCCGGAGACATGATCCGCGTCGTAGACACACCCCGAGAAGGCGATGACCCGCCGGTTACGGGACCGATCAACACAAAGGCGCAGGTCTACTCGACGACCACGATCGCGGAAGCGGGCGAAACCACTCTGAACCTCCTGGTCCCGGAAGCCGAAGCAAACTGGGTCGCCGCGCGGGCTGCGACCAAGCGCGTGTCCATCGTCCTCGACAACCGAGTGCGGTGATTTCCCATGTACCTCGCACTTATCTCTGCATCCGGTGCGCCAGGAGTCTCCACGACAGCACTCGCTCTGGCCTTGAATTCACCAAGTAAGAACACGCTCTTGGTTGAAGCTGATCCAATCGGATCCTCGCCCGTGCTGGCCGGATACCTCCTCGGCGGCCGCTACCACGACAAATCATTGATCAACCTCGTCGACGCCAACCGCCACGGGCGCCTCAAATCAGCGCTGGCCTCCGAGGTGATCACCTTCCCTGACACCACGGTCTCTGTCCTCCCTGGCCTTCTACATTCCGCTCAAGTCGATGCAATGCGCGGTGTCTGGAGTCCACTTGGAATCCATCTCGCAGGACTTGCCGTCGACGATGCCAACGTCATCGTCGACGCCGGCCGGATCGGACAACACGGCTCACCGGTCGAAATGATCGTCAGCGCCACGACCATTGCCATCGTTACCCGCACGACCCGTCCGGCACTGGCGGCACTGCGCGCTTCGATCAACGGATTGCGTCAACAACTGTCAGCGACACAGTCCACGGCAAGCCTCGGACTCATCCTCATCGGTGAATCTCCGTACAACGCCGACGAAGTAGCCAAGGTTACGGGACTCGATGTCATCGCCGTCATTCCGGATTCGAAGGACGCGAAGGTCTTCTCCGACGGCGAGGTGCTGACCAAGTGGCGCCGCCGCCGATCGCTGTATCTCCATGCGCTGCACCGAACCACGTGGCCCAAGATCGAAAAGTTCGAGGCCACCCACCAGGCCGACTGGAAGTCCAGCCTCGCCGTGACAGGAGACCGACGATGACAACTGACGAGACAGCACAGAGTGCGCACAAGAACATCACCGATCTCCCGTTCTTCTCCGCGACGCTTCCTTCCGTCGATCAGCACTCGGCTTCCCCTGAACCAGTGGCCCCGGTGTCGGCAGAGACCGCTGATTTATTCCGCGCCAACCACCTTCACGACCTACCTCCAGCACCCCGGCATAGTCCTCCGGACGAGGCCGTGCGGTCGCGGCGGAGTACGCCCCCGAAAATCGCGGTCGACCGACAACTCGTCCGCGCCCTGCAGCGAGAAGCGGCCGAGCTACTGCGCGAACACCGCACCAAGCGTGACCGAGAGCTCAACGATCCGAAGAACACCAAACTCGTCGTGCCGTTCACCGAAGACGAAGAACGCGAATACGGCCGAGAAACAATCACCGGATTGGTGAAAAACCACGTCCAACAGACGATCCGCTCCGGCGGCGAAGCCTTCAACCTCGACCAAGAACATGCCCTCATCAAGGCGATCTTCGACGCTCAGTTCCGCCTCGGGCCCCTCCAAGATCTCGTCGAAGAACCCGACATCACCGACATCTACCTCAACGGTGACGCCGTATACGTCAAATACCCCGACGGACACTACGAATACCGAGCTTCCGTCGTCGACAGCGGCGACGAACTTCTCGAGTGGATGAGCCTGCTCGCATCCAGGGCCGATAACGGTGGCAGGCCCTTCTCCAGAATCAATCCCTCGCTTCGACTCAACATGCAAGGCAACCATCGACTTTCGGTCCTGGGGTACACCACCATCCGGCCCTCCGTCGCGATCCGCATCCACCGCCTGACCAACATCACCCTCGAGCAGCTATCGCTCGATCACCACATGATGCCTCCGGAACTTGCGCACATCCTTGGATGCGCCATGCGAGGCGGAGCGTCGACCGGCGTCGGCGGCGGAATGGGTTTCGGCAAAACGACATTCGCCCGCGCTCTCGCCAACGCACTCCCCGTTCACACACGAATCGGAGTGGCCGAAACCGAACGAGAACTCTTCCTCGACGAACTGCCCGGCCGGCGAGACTTCGTCGTCGACGCCGAAATGATCATGGGCGGCGGCGAACGCGGTCCAGACGGACAGCTCGCCGGCGGCTTCAGCCTGAGCGCAATTCTCTATGAGTTCGTCCGCCAGGGACTCGACTACCTCGTAGTCGGCGAAATCGCCGGCCACGAGATCCTCGCCCTGGTCAAGGCGCTCCAAACGGCCAATGGTGGCCTTTTCACTACCCACGCCTACACCGCACGCGGCGTCATCGACCGACTCGCCAACCTCGCCCAAGAGCCCCCGATGAACGCCACCGCGGAATACATCGAACGACAGCTGGCAGAACACGTCGACGTGATCGTTCAGTTGGCGACGAAGGTCAGGGTCAACCGCGAAGGCACCACAACCGCAGTCCGGTACGTCTCCGAAGTCGTTTACGTCGAACCTGGCGACGACAAGCTACCCAGCTTTTCCACCATCTACCGCGGATACTCCGACGGCACAGGGGTATTCGGCACCATCCCACAGCCGCTGCTACGCAAGCTTCTCGCCGGCGGATTCAAGAGACTGAACCTCCCCTCCGACACTCTTCGGAGTTTCGACGAAGAACGTGAACTCTTCGACGACGAAGGAGCTGCATGATGTACCAGCAAATCGGCGTTTTCCTCGTCCTGCTTCTGTGCGCGGGAGTCGGCTGCCTTGTCCTGGGGTGGAGGGACCGCCGCGATCCCACAGCCCCCACTCGGCAGCGTCCACGTAAGGGCGAAAGAGTAGAGATTTCCGGGACCACCCAAATGCTCCTGGCGGTCGGGATCGTGGCAGGTGCCAGCGTCTACTACCTGAGTGGATGGCTCTTCACGCTCTTCCTCGTCCCGGCCCTTCTCGTGGGTCTGCCCTACCTCCTGAGCCGACCGGAAGCGGAACACCAGATCCGCCGTCTAGCCGCGATGGACGAATGGACGCGCAACTTGTCGAGCAGCATGCGAGCTGGCTCCGGAATCGAACACACCATCATCTCGACTCCTATCCCGGAAACGCTCAAAGACGAGATCACTGCCTTCATCAACAGGCTCCGCAACAATGTCCCACCGGCCGAAGCGGTCACACGATTTGCATCCGACCTCAACGACAGCGTCGGAGACAAGATCTGCGGCGCCCTCCTCCTTGCCATGCAACTGCGTGGTGTCGGTCTGGCCAATGTTCTCGAAGGCCTCGCCGAAGACGTGGGCGATACCGTCGCCCGCCGACGGCGCATCGAAGCGGACCGCAAATCGACTCGAACACAAGCCAAATGGGTCACCATCATCACCATCGCCGTCCTTGCTGCAGCTTTCGACTTCACGAATTTCATGGAGCCATACCGTTCAGGCGGCATGCAGATCGTCCTACTGATCCTGCTGACGCTCTTCGCTGCGGATCTGTACTGGATGAAACAAGCCACCAAGCCGCCGACCTACCCGCGGTTCATCGGAACCAATGACCGCGTCGAACGCACTGACCTTGTAGGAGCGCAGCGATGAGTATCACCATGACGATCATCGTCTATACCAGCGTCGGCACAATCGGCATCTATCTCGTCGCCCTGTACTTCCTGCGAGCCCAACCTGCCCTCACCGACGTGATGTCCAGGATGTCCGGACCCGCGCCGGAGAAGGCAAGCACAGCAGGGACATCACTCGTCGACGGGCTCGCCAACAAGCTCGGCCTGCGCGTGCATCCCTACCTACAAGACAGCCGATTCCTCACCCTCCCCACATCGGACCTCTCACTGCTGCACAAAGATCCGGCGCACGTACTCGGCGAAAAACTTGTCGCGGCATTCTTCGGTCTGTTGATCTTCCCGATACTTAATCTGGTTCTGACCGCGTTCGGATTGGGATTGGCATGGTCGATGCCGGCGATCCTCTCACTCGCGGCCGCCGTCTTCCTCTTCGTGATTCCCGACATCGACATTCGGCGCCGCGCAGCTGCGGCTCGCGCCGAATTCGCACAAGCCCTCAGCTCCTACATCGACCTGGTCGCGCTATGCCGACGAGGCGGAATCGGATCCACGCAATCCCTCGAGATCGCCGCCCAAGTCGGAGACAGCTGGGTGTTCCTACGACTGGACGAGGAACTGTACGAAGCCGGCCGCTCCGGCGAAGCGCCCTGGAGTGCCCTCACTCGCGTCTCTCAGCAGCTCGGACTCGCAGAACTCGGCGACCTCGCAGACATCATGACGATGACAGGCGACAAAGGCGCCAGCGTCTACACCTCACTGCGAGCCAAAGCCGCCAGCCTGCGTTCCGCACAAACCTCCGCTGAACAGTCCGCCGCCGTCGAGGCAACAGAGAAGCTCGCCATACCCCTCGCCGGCCTCGCCGGCCTGTTCATGGCACTACTCCTGATCCCGGCCGTGACCGTCATCAGCGGCTAACCAACAACAAGAAAGGAATGCCCTCTGAACAGGCAAAACAAAGAAGGACCCATCGACCGGACTCATCCAGTCCAGGACAACTGCTACACATCCAGCACACCAATAAGGAGCACGCCATGACCACCAAGGCCATCACCACCACCCGACGCGCAACCCGCGCTGCCATCACCTCGTACCTCGCACTCACGATGATGTTCGTCGCCGCACTCGCAGGCAGCCTTCTGCAGCGTGCAGGCGGTAAAAATTCGGACCGTGGTCCGTCCACACTCGAGTATGTCATCCTCGCCGGAATCTTCGCCGTCGCGGCCATTGCTGCCGGCGCCGTAGTCGTCCAGAAGATCCAGTCCCGCGCGGACTCCATCCCCGACTGAAACTGCCGAGCGCAGTTCGGATGCTGGAGAACAAAACCATGGGCCTATCGATAGCGCTGAGGACATGGAGTGCAACGTCGCTCTCCAGTGCTCGGCGCTATCGACGCACGACAGGATCCAGCCCTGCCGTTCCGAGAACGAGAGAAACGAGAGAAGGGGTGTTTAGGTGTTGATCGCGATGAGCATTTTCGCTGGCGCACTTGCCCTCTGCGTCGTTGTCTGCCTCGTCTTCAGCTACTGGACGATGGAGCACGTAATTTTGTGGGCGATGTTGGCATCACTTCTGGTGACGTTTTGCTTTTTCTTTTTCCCGTGGAGAACATCTCTGGTCGTTATCGGGGGTGTGGTACTCGGAGTGGGCGGTCTTTTCGGTCTCCGCTACGTCGTCGACACAACGATGCAACGACGGCGAGGAGCAACCGAAGTACTCCGCCTTCCGTTGTGATTCTTCCTTGCCGAACGAATGATTTTGGATCGGCTTCATACGAAACAGAATTCACAGACCTACAGGGCCCCGAGAGGGGGGAAGGAGAAGATCAATGATTATCACGATCAGCGTATTGGCAGTCACGACCGCTCTCTTGCTGATGATAGGCGCAATCATCGATGACCACTCCATGGCTTTCATCTACGTCCCCATGGCTGCGACAATCATGATAATCGTCCTGCCGTTCCTGGCAACCGACCTGATTACCGACGAAAACACCTCACGTGCAGCATATTTCGGCATTCTTGCTGCAGCATTTCCCCTCTCCATAGCCCTTGTAGCCGCAGTGGCATGTTCTGCCGCGTTCGTCCGCAATCGTGTGGATACCAAACGCAGAATCGCAGCTCAAAATGAGCTCGCCACCTAACCCACCACCAACCGGACCGCAGAGAAACGGACAGCCATGACACTGGAACAGTTGATCGACCGGTGGCGCCACGACGACCGGGGGCCTACCACGCTCGTCACAGTCATCGCGATGGTCGCTTTCCTGATGATGTTCTCCGTATTGCTGCAAACCGCGCTGTTTTTCCACGCACGGGACGTCGCCAACACCTGCGGCGAAAAAGCATTGCAAGCCACGCGTTCCCAGCAAGGGAACCAGGCGCTCGGCCTCGCTGCAGCGAACGCGTGCATCGCGAAATCCGGCTCGGGTGACCTTCAAGCACCGGTCGTGTCGGTGAACAAGACACTCCGCGAAAGCACCGTCACGATCACCGGAAAGTCCCCGTCCCTCGTACCGGGGCTGGAATTCGCCATCACCGTCGACCACACCAAACCCACTGAGCGCGTGACCAATCCCGGAGGTGTCGGATGAAGCTGAGCCAGTGGATCGCTCGCGCCCGCTCAAACGATCGAGGAGATGTGACCATCGAGTTGTGCCTCGCGATCGTCGTCCTCCTCGTCCTGCTCGGTTGGATGTACGCGTACGGCATCAACCGTCAGGCGCATCAAAAGGTCGAGCACGCTGCGGGAGAAGCCGCCCGAGCAGCATCGCTCTCACGTACCGCCGCTCAAGCCAACCCCCTCGCATACCAAGCGGCCCTGGACTCCATGGATGGTCAAGGACTCAAATGCGCGACGATGAACGTCAGCGCTGATACCTCCGGGTTCCGCACTCGCCCAGGAGTATCCGCCACCGTCGAAGTCACCGTCAGTTGTGAAGTCTCCTACGACGCCCTCGGATGGCCCGGGGTCAGCGGAGGACGAACTATCGAGGTCACTGCAATCTCACCCATCGACACCTTCCGGGAGCGCACCAGATGATTACTGCACTGCGTAAGCGACTCACTTCCAGGCTCCCCGAGGAACGCGACAAGGGCGCCGTGACGCTGATGACCGTGATACTGGCTCCCATCCTCATATTCTTCGTGTGGGGACTCATCGTCGACGGCGGTGGAATGCACACCGCAGCTCAACGCGCGGACAACGTCGCCGAAGACGCCGCCCGCGCGTCCGGGCAGCAGATCGTCGGATCGCTCAGTGCGCGAGGGATCGATACGGTTGTCGACCCCGTACGCGCAGTGGCGGCCGCGAAACGCTACCTCGCCGACGCCGGGGTTGAGGGCGAGGTCATTCCCACAGGGCCTCGCACACTGCTGATCACCACCCGCATCGTCTACGACAACAAGCTTTTGCCCCTTGGTTCGAAAGTGATCACCGGCAGCGCAACCGTGAACCTCAATCGCACCAACGCGGGGGAGGTGTACCGGCCATGAGTGCTCGCACAGTCCGATCCCGCCTCGCCGGACTCGGGTACCTCTTGATCCTGCTTCTGCTCGTGGCCGTTATCCCCGCAGCACTGTGGGCATTACGCGGTAATCCTCTCGACATCCCCTTTTCGGATTTCGAAAGTCTGTTGTCGAGCCCCGACGACGGCAGCCTCCTCGTCGCGCTTCTGCCGCTCGTCGGCTGGGCCGCGTGGGCGACATTCACCCTTCCGATCCTTGTCGAGCTTGCAGCTACACTCCGGGGTGTCAAGGCGCCGAAGATCCGACTTCTCGGGTCGCAACAGAAAACGGCGACTTTCCTCGTCAGTGGTGCGCTGCTTCTGCTGACAGCCGGCACCGCAACCGCTACACCTGCACTATCGCAACCAGCGGACAGCGCATCACCTGCGCCTTACGCACCGATCGCCGCACAGCAAGACCCGAGCGGCCCTGCCCACACTCAGGTGGACCCGCGCGCTGCACGGCCCGCAGTTCAACCCGCCGGCCCGACCGTGACCACCGTTCGCGGAGACACACTGTGGGGACTCGCCCAAACACACCTCGGCGACGGGAGGCTGTTCACCGAACTGCTCGAACTGAACAAAGATGTTGTGCCCGAAGCGGGATTCCTCGCAGAGGGAATGACGCTGCAACTCCCTGCTTCAGTGCAGGACGTCGTACAAGGGGCCTACACCGTCCAAGCTGGAGACACACTCTGGGACATCGCCGATCGAGAGCTCGGCGATCCTTTGCGTTTTTCTGAGATCACCACTGCGGACGGGTCGCCAGCCGGAGACCTGATCACAGTCGGACAGCAATTGATCATTCCGTCAGCGTCCGCCCAAACACCCGCGTCGGCAGCGGAGGCAGCCCCCCAGTCGGCGACCCTACCGGCGCCGGTTGAGGCGCCGGGGCCAGCCCCCCAGGCGCAGGTGCCCGACGCGGCACCGCAACCCCTCCCAGAAGTTGCAGCGACACCGAACTGGCAACTCGACCCCATCGAGCCTCAGATGCCTGCGAATATGGCTCCTGATGTCGGAGCATCCGCGATCAGCGCCGAGGTGGAAGACGACTCCTCCAGCTCGTCCGACGTCGTCTACATCGCCCTCGGTATCTCCGCGCTCGCCGCCGCCGGCCTGACCGGTCATCTCGCGCTGCGCCGTCGGCAACAGCAGCATCGCCGTCGCCGCGGCGAGCGCATCGCCCTGCCTGCAAAGGAAGCGATTCTTGCCGAACAGGCATTGACTGCCGCCGTCGATCCGCTGACCACCGCCCATGTCGACACTGCATTGCGGAACCTCGCGCAGTACTGCCGAACGAACGAGATCTCCATCCCCAGTCTCCTTGCGGTTTTCATCGGTGACGACACGATCGAGCTCGGATTGCTCGAGGAGATCTCGCTGCCCCAGCCATGGATGCAATCAGACGACGACACGTGGATGGTCGACCCACGGGCGTTCCCTCGTTCGGCCCCGGACATCGACGTCAGCCCATACCCAGCCCTGACGGCGATGGGAACGAGCGACGATGGACGAGAACTGATGCTCAATTTGGAGGAAATCGGGCATCTTTCCATCACCGGCACGCCCACCGCCACCGCAAATGTGCTTCGCGCGATGGCTGTTGAGCTCGCCGTATCGCCCCTGGCCGATTCCCTTCACCTCAATGTTGTCGGATACTGCGGCGACCTCGCGGGCGCAGTGAACACCGGCCGTATCACTCACTCCGACAACACCGATGAGGTGTTGGCGCGCTTGGCTCGCCACTTCGAACGTGATGCCGGCATCCTCGACGAGAACGAGGTTGCATCCATCGCACATGCACGGAGCGTCTACGAGACCAGCGAGCTGACTGCGCCGGAAATCGTCCTCATCTCCGACCCGTTGACAGCTGAACAAACAGAAATCCTGACCTCTATCGCCGAGAACGCCCCGCGGATCGCGTTCGCCGCGGTCACAACGCAGAACTCGAACACTCGCTCCGGCTGGACGTTGGATGTCGCCGACGACGGCACTGCAACACTGGTCCGCCCAGGTATCGCATCAGCACAGCTCACTGTCACCACACTCGACGAAGGCAGCTACGAGAGCATTGTCAGTCTGTATGCCACCACCGCCCATGATTCTTCCCCAGCTGCCGAACCGGAGGCCGCAGATTTCGGTTGGGAGGGGGCACGTCTCGACTGCGAGATCACGACCGAGAATCTCATCACCAGTACCGACCCTGCGGCTTTCACGGTAGTTCGGAACGACGACAACGTATTTGAAGAAATCAACTCCGAGACAGTGGGTGACATCGACACCGACTCTGCGACCGACACCGAAACCGAGATTGTTGCGTCTCATCCCGAGCTTCCCGCGGCTCCACACATTTGGATTCGCGTCCTCGGAGAACCCACCCTCACTCCACTTGCTCCGGGCTCAACGGACCGCGAGAACTCGCGAAGCCTCACCGAAATCGCTGCTCTCCTGGCATTTAGCGACGGCGGAGTGCCCGCAAATGAGCTCACCGCAAAGATGTGGCCGCACGACGTCGAACTCGTCAACGCGGCCAGCACTGCCGAAGAAGCGAAGACGGCAAACGCGCGGCTTCGTAGCCGCCGCAACCAAGCCGTCACGCGACTGCGCAGCTGGATGGGAGATACCGACACCGGGGACGCAGCGCTCATCAAATCCGGAGACCGAACCGGCCGGACGCCACTTCGCCTGCACCCTTCAGTGACCACAGACTGGGACTACTGGAACCAGCTCGTCGACGCTCACCCTGCGACGACGACAACCGAACGCCTTGAATCCGCACTCTCGCTGGTGACCGGTCAGCCCTTCACCAGCGACGACCCGATTGCCTACCGGTGGGCAGATCACATAAAGCAGGAAATGATCTCCGCGATCACCGACGTCGCAGAAGAGCTCGCCGGCCGCTACATCCGCGGCGAACAGGTCACCCAGGACCTCGATGCCGCAGGAAAGGCAGCCCGGACCGGCCTCACGGTCGACAGTGCTCACGAAGGCTGCTGGCGAGCGGCCATCATCGCCACCCACTTCTCCGGCGACGTCGAAACCACCCAAACCCTCATCGACACCCTCAAAAGCGAACTCGACGAACTGCAAGTCGACGCACACCCGGAGACCAACGAACTCCTCAGACAGCTCGACACCACCACCGACTACCGCATCGGAGCCGCATCATGAACCGCCGCATCGCAGCCATCCTCACCCTCACCGCGGCGGCCTGCCTGACCGCAAGCTGCAGCATCCTCAGCCCAGAGCCCGGCACCCTCAACACCAACAGCGGCCCGAACTTTACCGGCCCCCCTGGATCGGGAAAATCACCTGAACAGCAAGCAGGAGAAGGTGCCCTCGCCAAGATCAGCGAGTACTACACCGTGCTCGCACGATTAAACTCCGACCCCGCTGCCCCCCTCTCTGACCTCGATGCCGTCGCGGCAGGCCGCTTCCTCGACAGGACCAAGAAAGAGATCACAACCAGCCGTAACGGAAACCCGACGCCACCAAGCGATCTCAAAGTACTCAAGAACGTGATCACCAAACACGACATCCCCATCGACGAAACCGGCGCACCGACAGCGGGAACGGCCACGCTCCAAATGGACGTCTGCATCAGCAAGCCTGTGGACAAACTCGAACTCGGAAAACCGATCCTGACGAACCCGTCATGGCCCGACCCAGCAGGATGGAGAGTCACAGCCGACTACACACAACCCGGAACACCCTGCAGCGCCGGAAGCTTCTAGGAGACAACAACATGACCCACAACAGAATTCGACGAACAACAGCAGCAGCAGTCGCAGCTGTTGCCCTACTAGCCGGCGTCGCAGCTTGTTCCAGCAATTCCGACGAGCCGAACGTCACTCTCACTTCGACCGGAAACCCCGCTTTCGATGGTCCAGACGGCAAGACTGAGGCGAAGACGCCCGACGAGCAAGCGCGGAGCCAAGCGATCGCCAAGGTCAACGAGTTTTATGCTGCCCTCGGAAGCATTGAAGCTGACCCAACATCCTCCGTGGATGCGATCAGCGGTGTGGCTGGCGACCCAGTCTTGAACGACCGAGTCGGGGACATCATGCTTCGACGGTCACAAGGCATCACCAGCACCGGAGCCATCTCCGTCATCAAATCCTCGGTGACGGATCTGAGCGCACCGGTAGACGATCAGGGAAAACCCCGCGCGGAAGCCGCCTGGGTTCACGTTCAGGCCTGCACTGATATCTCCGGCTGGAATGCCGTATTTCCGGACGGATCAAGTGCGATGAAGCCCGACCGCGGCCAGTTCGAGTCCACCAACATCACCGTTCGGAACCCCGCGTGGCCTGATTCGAATGGCTGGCGCGTCACAAGTCAAACAGTTGAGAAGGTGCAATCATGCGACTAGCAATGAGAATTTTCGCCACTGCGACACTGGTTTGCGGCGTTCTGGTCACGGGGAGTCAGTCAGCGTTGGCGCAGCCAGGCGTAGGTGGAGGTGGAGTCGACGTATCGTCCTCTCCTGGTGGTGCGAATGTGACAGTGGGTGGCGGCTACGTGAGTGCGCCCGCGGGCTCTGGCGGCGGCGCGGGGGCCGCGGCAGGTGGCGCGGCTGGCAACGCAGGAGGCGGCGGAGGTACTGGCGGCGCAGGCCCCGCTGCTGCACCTCCGCGCGGGGTCCTCAACAGCATCCTGCAAGGCGCATGTCTCGGCACACCGGGGGGATGCCCCGCACCGCCTGCGGCACCCGGTATCGAGGTCCCGCCGACGCCGCCCTCAATGGCGGAGATCATGAATACGGTGTCTATGGCGATCACCGCTATGCAGCTCGAAAAGCCTCCAATGTGCTGGACACCTGAACCTGCGAACTCAGGTGGAGGTCAACGTACCGGTCTCGTGGGTAAGGAGAGCTGGGCGTTCATGTGCCCCAACGACGTTCGTGAATCCACGACAGGTCCGGTCAACAGAGCAGCCACCTCGGGTGTTGTAACCGTCACCGCGAACGCCATCAACACCGGTGTCCTCATCAATCACGGCGATGGAGACGTGCAACTGTGCCCGGGTGCATTGCTGCCGTTCACTCCGTATACCGATGCTGTTGACGCCAGCCCTCTTTCGCCCGCCAGCGGAACTCCATCGCCCACATGCGGGCATCGTCTCGCAAAATCGTCCATCGGACAGCCGCAAGACGTCTTCAAGGTCAGCGCGACCAGCAACTGGGTGGTCACGTGGACTGCCACTTGGCCAGGCGGCACGATGGGCGGTGTAGCCCCCACCCCATTGACGTCGATGTACGACCGGCGCGTAGGCGAATTGCAGGTCTTGGTCACACCGAACTGAATTTCAGCCAATGGGTGCCCGCGTCATTTTGAACTGTCCAGTTCGAGTGACGCGGGCATCTTTGTCGGCAGAACGAGAAGGGAATCATAGGTGGGCACCTATCATCACGTGGTCTTACGCTCTGCGCCAGGCGAATACGTCGCCAGGATAAGGCCGAGCGCATTCGGATGCGACATCAAGGTCGGTAGTGGAGGTTGGTTTGATCAGAATCGGCTCGCTGCCATCATGGCATTCGCAGAGAAGTATTTCGACTGTTCCCTGGCGGCGATCTGGGTCGACGACCTCTCCTGTGACGGTTGGGAATACGACTCATCCCTTGTAGCTCCTTGGGACGGCCCAGTGTCCCTCGATGACGAACCTGAACTTCCTCACCTGGTACCGGCCAGTTCGGCAGGCAAAGCAGGCGCCGCTCGTCCGAACATCATTGTCGAGGGGATGTAACTACAGGTGCTGACCGGAAACGCGGGCGAGGAAACATCGTTTTCATTGAATGAGATACGAAGGGCCATAACAAAATCGTCAGTTCTGACGGCGAGACAGAAGATCTCGTATCTGGGTGCGTGGTCGGTTCATATGCGAGAGGCGTCCCGAAATGCAGCCAGGGTTGAGGACTACTGGCAAGCGACTGATGTTGCTGTCCGCGTCTCGGCGTTGCGCGCGTGCGTGAACTCCGTTGATCCGGAGTTGATTGTGGACTTGTCGGCGACGTTGATCCCATACGCAGAATCTCCCTACCCCACCGCCTTTGAGGACGCACTCAGATCTGAATTCGGGGATCCGGTTGGTTCTGCGATCAACAGGGTGGCGCGGGAATGGGATGCGAGGGTCGACCTTCCGTGGCCGCTGTTGATGCACCACGCCATTGATCGCAGGAGCAGTTACGTGGCCTTGGATAGCCTGTCGACTGTCGATCGGGGGAAGGCCCGGTTGGCTGCAGCTTTGGCAATTGCGATCCCGATGGTGGTGCGCAGCGAATTCGTCGAGATCGGTGTTCGGGGTCGCTATATTTTGTTGTGGCGGGGGCTAGGGCAGTTTGGGGTAAGCCCTCGGCGTGAGGTCTGGCCTGAACTGGCAGTTCGCCGGGCACCTCACGATTACAGCGCGCAGCCTTTGTCGTCGTTTACGACTGACCTCGATGTTGCTTTGGATTTCGCGAGGGACGGTGAGGGGATTTTGTTGGCTGAGTTGGTTCCGTTGTCGGCTGTATTTTCGACTTCGCTGGTGTTGGGGTTCTTGGGATCTGAGGTGGTCGTGCGAGATCATCGCCACCGCTGGCTGGTGCCTCTCCGCCGGTCCGAGGGCGCTTGGGTAGTTGACTACAGCCCGCCCTGATTGATTCTTCTCCCAAGCGGCCATCGAGTCTCGATGTTGCTTGCAGTTGCGCGCTTGTGTTGCGTGTTGGATTACCTTGTGGCGGAGTGGAACTGTGGATCGTCAGTCTGGTTGAGTGTGGGTGTCAATATTGTGAAATTCGAGCGGGTGGGGGAGTTTGGATGAGGCAGCTGCCGACTTCGATTCAGGAGGAGAGCGCTTCAGATGGGGGGACGGGCCGTTGGTGGCTGTGGTGGCGTGAGCGGATGCATTTGGTTCTGCCGATCGGTGTCCCCTCGTTAATCCTGCTGTTGTTCTGGTTCAACCTTGTTTGGACGTCGATCGACCAGTATCTCAATCCAACTTCGGGGGCGGCAGTGGATGTTTCGCCTGAGCCTGGAATTGCGGAGGATGTTTTCGTCACTAGTGCTTTGGTGGCGTGCGGGTGGTTCACGTTCTTGGTTGTTCGCAGGTTCTGGGGCCCGGTCGATCGATCTGCGCCGTGGCTCGCAGGTGTGGGTCGTCGGCGACGGTTCCTCGGAGCTGCAGGAATTTGGGCGGTCGGTCAGGCTCTGGCAATTGCGTTTCGGGTATTTGTCGGGGAGGGCTCATCTGGTACTCCCTCGGTCGAGGGTGGCTGGGTTTCCTGGGACGTCGTGAAGCCGGTCCTGTTGGCGGGGTTGATGGAAGAGGTTTTCTTTGCAGGGCTGGTGGTAGTGGTAGGTCTGCGATTCAGGATCAACCTCATCGTGTTGATCGGCATTTCAGCGATTCTTCGTGGAGCCATACACCTCTATCAGGGGTGGGGGTATGCGGTCGGGGCGATGCTGTGGGGTGGGTTTGCTGTTTTCGCGTACTACCGTTATCGGTCGCTATTGGGATTAGTTGTGCCTCACAGTATTTTCAATCTTGGTGTAGCTGCAGGTTGGATGGGACAGCGATGGTTGGTGGTGGCCGTCGCGGTCGTAGTGGTTGGCTTTGCTGTTGTCTACATCGCAGACATCGAGAGGTCGCGCGACTCTCGTTTGGACACTGAGGTCGGGGTAGACGTGGGCGATCGGCAATCGCCATCAGTTGTGTTGACCGGTGAGCCTTAAAGACCAGAAGCCATCAAAGAAGGCCCTGTTCGAGTGCGCGAACAGGGCCTTTTGGCAACTAGATGCATCAGAGGATTCGTACGGGTGGGGCGCGGGACCGTGCTCAATGTCTGTGTCTGCCCATATCGTTGGGGATATGACGGAGAATCGAAGCTTTCTTGATCGCCCGAAACCGTGGCTGGATGCTCCCCGCCCGGGGCCGACTGTCGTTGTCGACATCGATGGCGTCGTTGCGGATATGCACAATTTCGAGGGGTTGATCGCCGCGCCGTCATACGCCGATCGAGATTGGAAGCGGTTTCATACCCATTTCGGTGAAGCTTCCCTGAACCGCGCGGGCGGAAAGTTGGTTCGGGCGCTCGACAGTGCAGGTTTCACCATTGCATACAGCACAACCCGCTTGGACCAGTTCAATCGGACATCCGATCGGTGGATCCGGGCGAAGTCGTTGCCGCCCGGTCACATCGAATCACGGAGCTTGTGGGTGGACGGAACTGTGCGTCGGGCGCTCGATGTCAAACGACGGCATTGGTGGCGATGGGAAAACCACTACGCAGAGACGAGCCCGATAGTTGCCTGGATCGACGACGAACCAGACGCAGTCGACGCGCTTCGGGGGGAGGGCTGCCCGGCGTGGTTGTTCTCGGAGCTCTTCGATCGCCTCAAAGTCGGCGATGTGGTTCCAGCGCTTGCGTCCGGACCGGAACCCGTCGATGTTCTCGCCGCGAGGAAGACAGAGGCTTTGCCGCGGTGGGAGGAATTCGACGAGCGGTTCAAGGTTAAACACGCGCGGTGGCAGAAACGGCACGCGGAACGAATGCGGAGTCGCCAACAGGATCAACGGGTGGTCGGCGATGGACCTGTTCGCGTCTGAACCGTTCTTTGAAGGTGGCTCACCGCATCGACGATTGACATCGATGCGGTGAGCCGGAGCACACTACGCCAGCAATGCGCCGCTGACGATGCTACTGCACCCCTACTTGGAGGTGCGGAGATTAGGCTCAGCCGCATGACCCTCTGGCTCTGGCGCTCTCGATCCAACAAGTACGCGGTAAGAGTCGACATCGCCGCCGCGGCCGCGGATCTTCGTGGGCGAATGCGCGCTGTACGTGAGATCAGCTCTCCTACAGGCAGTGTGGACTGGGAATCGGCGCGTGAGATCGCTGGAAAGTGTGATTCTCAATTCGTGGCGGCCGCCCGGGCGCTTCCCTTTCTCGAGAGGCGCTTGGCGTTGGCGTGGGAGCGGTCATTGGTGATGAGTTGTTGGTATGCCCGAGGTGATCGACACGGCTTCGAGCTCCTCGAAGAACGCGGCTTTGCGCTTATGGCGATGCTCCCGCAAGGGGTTGAAGCGTCGGTCTGTCGCGAGTTCGTCGATGCGGTCGACCATCGCAACGAGATGGGCTCCCGCGTCGATGGGGTAGGCGAGTCGGTGGCTGCGGCGGAACTCGCGCCGGTCGAAGTGAATCAGAAAGCGTTGCGCCGACGAATGAAGGACGAGCGACAACTGATCGTGCTCGAGAGCGTGATCGGTGGCCAGTCCGGACGGATCGGTCAAAGCCTGCGGCATTATGTGCCGTGGCTCGACTTCGCGTGTGAGTACCTCGAGGATCCACGGGAGGTTCAGGAGCTGGAGATGCTTGTCGCTCGTTGGCGCATCGAGCGTTCAAAATACGTTGTGGAGAACCCGGATTATGCACACGTGCGGATTGTCGACGTGAAGACGGCGCAGGGCGGACCGCACCACAGAGAGGGCATGTAGATGAGTACTGAACCATTTCGAATCAGCGAAGGCAGCGCTCTGCACGCCGATGACCCGGATCCGTTGCGGCAGTACTGGTACACCGCTGATGATCTGGTGGATACCTTCGGTTACCGGCGGGAGGCGTTGGAAGGTTTGTTCGGTGAAGCGACGCCGGGGCCTGGCGGGTTGGTGGGGTGGACGACGTCGGTGGTGTGGAAGATCGAGAGTGAAGTGATTGTGCCGGCGGTGGAATTGTTGGAGTCGAGTTTCCGCGATCAGGAGTCGATTGATCTCACGGTGTATCGGTCGTCGGCTGGCTGAGGCTCGGCGATTAACTGCCGCTTGCGGGGCCTTACATGTTGAGCTGGTTGGCCAGTCGACTGATCGGGCGCGGCTCGATGCTCAGGTTCCTCGGCTGAGGAACTCCGATGATGTGCACTCCGGCGCTGGCGCGGACGTGTGCGTCGCCGTTCATGGAGACAGAGGAAGTGTCTGTCGCTGCGACGAGAGTGTGGCCGGCCGCTTGGACGTGGCACTGGGAGTGGGCGAAGACCACAGCCTGATCTTCGGCGCGAATCTTGGCGTGATCGGTACCGACAATGTGACTTTTCCCGCGCGCTTCGATGGTGACGCCATCGAATGCTTCGACGTGCGCGAATTCGTAGGCGGTGACACGGGCGCGGTGGGAGGCCTGGAGGAAGCATCGGCCGGCGGCAGCGATGGATCCTCCGCTGATTCCGGCACACGATTGGCCGATGATCTTCACTTCGACTCCGTGCGGGACATGCCCGAGGTCGAACCACAGGTCCGGGTCGGCGTCGATGATCAGTCGTTTGGCGCCGCCGCGGATGTGGTGGGCGTATTCGCTGAAGGTGTGAACGATCAATGATGGACGGGAGGAACGTGCCGGGTGGAGCCGGGCGCGGCGGCGGTCAGCTTTTCCGATTGGGGCGTTCATAGGGTGATGTTGCCTCTACTGGTGAGTCTTCGAGTGGTTTTGGTGGCGGCGAGTTCGATCACGATGCGGGAACATCGTCGTTCGATAGCAGCGCGAGCCGGTGTTCAGGCATCGGGATGTGCGATCAGTGATAGTCCATGGCATGGACAGCGCACGCCTTAGCGGCTAACCGGTGAGTTTCGGAAGCCCTGCGCTGTCCGGTAGAGCGGTTAGGGTCGGGTTCTGCCTGTGACCACGGGTGAGAGACGCGCTGAAGGAGTTTTCTGAGATGGCCGAATCGAGTGTGGAGTCGGAGAATACTGCCGGCGGTGCTTCGAATTCTCTCTCCGCAGAGGAGGCCGAGCCCACAGCGTCCGCCAGTGGTCAACTACTGGGGCTCGTCACCGCCGCCGACGCAGGAAAGAGGAAGCCCCCTCTCTCGACATATCTGCCGATCCTGGGTGTCATTGCTGTGAGCGTGGCGGTATGGATCGCTGCTCGCTGGGCGTTCAATCGTCACGAGCAGGCCGGCCTGTGGTGGGTCGCGGCATTCGCTGCTCTTACTGGGGCTGCGGCGAGCGTGGCGGTGCGCCCGATGATGGCAAGTCTGTGTGCACTCGTGCAGATTCCCGTTACGCCGACCAGTCGCCCGATCGTCCCAGCAGTGGCAACAGCAGGATTATGGTTCGGGGCGGTGATGACTGCCGGCGGCGCCGCGATCTTGTCTGCATGGCTCACGGTGGCGGCTTTGTCCGTTTGGGCCGCGTGGATCGACCACTTCACCTTGCGGTTCCCCTTGCCGCTGATCCGTGCAGTCACAGTGTCGGGTCTGCTGCTCGGCGCGATGGCTGTGGTGGTCGATCAGGATCCTGCCGCCGGTCTTCGTGCTGTGGTTGCCGGCGCCGCGATATTCGCCAGCTACCTGGCGTTCGCGATCATTACTCGCGGTCACCCCGGTTTGGCGGATGTGAGGTTGAGCTTCATTCTCACTGCAGCTGCCGGGTGGGTCGGGTGGATGAACGTGGCGGCCGCGGTGCTGCTGCCGAATGTCTTGGCAGTAGTCGGGGTGGCGATCACCAAGGTGTTCGGCGGTGGAAAGGTCCGGGGTGTGGAGTTCGGGTTCGCCCCGTACCTCGTCGTCGGCACAGCGCTCGCTATCGCGTTGCCAGCGGGCTGGTGGCTGCTGTGAACCCGAGCAAACGTAGCCGTACCGATGAGAGGAATTGGAAGATGCGATGGCGCCGGCGGAATCGTTTCCACTCGCCGAACCGGGTGGAACTGGTGGATGAGTTGCTCGATCACGTTCACGAGGTCGCCGAACGCACTCTGCCGGCCTCGGAGGCTCCGGGATCGGCCGGTGTGCGGCGTCTGCATGTGGTGTCGACGATGATCCGTGAGCTGGAGGAGGGCATGCGCACTGACAACGCCATCGCAAGCACGAGAGTCGAGTCGGTCAGTTTGGGACAGTTCTACGTTATGACCGCACACGCATGCGCAGCACGCCTCGCCGCGGATCTCGATGCGGAAGACACTCCGGAGCGCGATGACGAAAGACTGGCCGCACTGGATGAATTTCACGCTGTTCAAGCAGCCACCGGGATCACCGTCGACGTTCACCCGATGCCTACTTCCCCGGAAGGGATCAAGGTTCTGACGGAGTTGGTACGACGAGCTCACAGCGGCGACATGACGCCGGCGCATGTCGAGAATGTGCGTGAGGCCGGCAGATTCGGTGCACTTCTCGACGTTCCTGTCCCTGATCGGGACATTCGCGGGCTGGCCGCGCACTTCGAACGCGTGGCGGGCAAGTCGTCGGGCCCGATCGGGCTGCGGATGCCGGTGGTGCGTGCCCGTGTGTTGGTCGCGTTCTTCGATCGGTACGCGGTCAGACTGACCAGCACGGGGCCGGATGCGTTGCCGGCGCCGCACGTTCTCGAACACGCAACGGTGTGTCACCTGTCCGAGCGCGCAGAGTGGCATCTCGATCGAGTCAGAAGCATCCGACGTTAGTAGCCGTTCCGTTGAAGTATCGAATGGGGAAGTGGAGGAGAGGAAGAGGATGGACGAGAGAGCTAGGGACGTGAAGTCAGGCATCGTCCACACCGAACTTCCGTGTGAGTTCTGCGCCGAGCACCCGCAGTACTTTGCCGATGATCCTGTCGGGTTCGTGCGCGCAGCGAGGTGGGCAGCGGTCGTCAAAGACTGCTGTCATGGCAACGCGCCCGTGGACTACTTACTCTGCGACGAACATTGGGCCATGATCAGATTTCAGCAGTTGCCCGGCCAATGCCGCCGATGTGGGCGCATCGCCTACTCGGTAGCCGATATCGTCAGCACCGAGATTCCACTCGGCCGAACCGCGGAAGGCGCGTGGCCGTTGGTAGGACGTGACATCCCTGTTCCTCGATTCCGTTGAATAGGTCCCGCGACAGACTCTTTGAAGGGTGAACAGCAGCGTGTTGATCATGGCGCTCGGAGAAGGTCTGACACAGGGGCAGGCAACGATCATCGCGGCGGCGATCGCAGTGGGGGCGGCGAGCATCGCGTTCTTGGGAATCCTCGTGAAGGCCCGATCAGACAGAGCGCTGCATCAAGCCACACTCGGAGAGGATCGCGCAGTCCAGCGCAGACAGCAGGTCACCGAAGCTCTCTTGACCGCACTTGAGGCGATGAACCGGGCTGCTGAGTTGGTGTCGAGTAATAACCCGACCATGGAGCGGGACTCTGATGCCTACCGTGACCGTGACAGCCGCTACTACGCATGTGTTTCTGCGACGTTGAAACTGCAGATATTGAGGCTGGAGGATGCGCACTTGGCGATGTCCGAGTTTACGGGTTCGCTTGGCCTCCACTGGGCTATCGCTGACAACGATGTAATTGCGCGACCGCACTGGGACACGTTCGGAAAGATCAGCGAAGCAAAGGTGTCGTTGCCGTATACGTTCAGCAGCACGCTGGCGCAGTTGGATCAACGGGCGTTGCAACACTGACTGCGAACCGATTTGGCGGAACTCAAATCCCCGAATAACCCGGGGACACGGAAGAATTTGAGAGTAGATCGGTCCAGCTGGTGCTTCTCAGTCGTTGCCCTGTCTGCATCCATGAGGTCGGCGAGCGTGGTGGGGAATGGGTATCTGTCGGGGAGAGTCCATGACAGATTCGATTGCAGTCTTCGCTCCGGTTTCGTTGATGTCGACGATCACGAAAACCGAAGCGCCTCTTGGCGAAAACCCGAAGCGCCTCTTGGTTTGATTCAGACGTAGCCACCGCTCGCTATAGTCCGCCGTCCGTGCGTTCTTACGGCTGTAGGTCGGACGGGCATGGGACCACGTGGGGGTGGCTCGGGCACACGGTGACAGGCAGCCCGTAATTGTCTTCCGTTGGAAGTCTTTCCGGGTTTTTGCCGTTCTCGATGACCGTGACGCAGGCGGTGCCACCAATGCCAGCCGCTCCGGCCAACAGATCTGCGTCGTCCGTGCCAATCTGTTTGCGAATAGTGTCCGCCACTTCGTGAATGGTTGTGTCTGTCGATGTGGTGACTTGCCAAGCGGCCTCCTCGAGCTGTCTCACTACGACGTTGTCAGGTGCTTCTCTGTATGCGCAGTCGAGCAGTTCAACTACGGCCCCAGCCGTTTTTTCGATGTCGGTCAGGGGAAGTCGAGCATCCGCGTCGACTTTCTTGATGGTGTCAGTGTCTACGCGTGTGGGACGCTCAAGCTCACCTTGCAGCAGTAGGTCCACTTTGATCTGACCAGTTGTGGGGATGGGGTGGTATTGCGCTGAAATAGTGGAGGTAACGGCGTCGCCGGCGTCCGGACCGAATGGCACGCATATCCAACTGAGCGGTACTTCCTCCCGTGGTCGGCAGCGGCACCCTGTCGGGTACTTCGAAGGTGTGGACGCCGGTGCCTTATCGAAGGGTGCGCACGGGCAACCATTTCCTTCGTCGTCTTGCAGGTACCACTCGTAGTGTTCACAGTCGGATTCTGGTTCACAGATGGCGCACTCGGGCAGCATGACGCATGTCCGGCCGCCGTCGATTCCCGTGTTTGTGCTGCATACACATTTTTGCGTGCTGTTGTGTTTCTCAATGACATCGGCAATGGACTGAGCGAACTCGGTGGGTCCGAATCGCTGGCTGCCTGACGAGTGATGTTCGTCGAAAATCGATTCTTCGACATCGGCGATCGACGTGCCAGCGATGGTTGCCCTGCCGCTCGACGCGGTAACAAAACCGCCCGCCCCCAGGTGGTAGGTGCGAATCTTCTTCGCGTCATCGTTCAAGATATGGGCAGGGATACCTGGTTTGCAGGTACGGCCGTCCGAGGCGAGAACATAGCCGTTGGTTGCACGGGCGAAAATGATGACAGTCACGCGGTTCATTAGAGCTGATCACCGACGGTCCGACCGAGGGATCCGCCATCTCGGACCGATCCCTTTCGACAGCAAACCCGTCGAGCGCGCTTTCCCACTAGGCCGGCGAGCGCGCTTTCCCACTAGGCCGGACTTGAAACAAGGACGGTTCGGAAAGGAACAGCGCGGTGGTTGGCGCTGTCCTGTCCAGGTCCGAACCTATGGTCCTCCCACATGCCGTTTGGACGACGAGGAGTGAGCCTGATGACTGTCGAGATTGTTCGTATTCATCCGACCGAAGCGAAGAAGATGCGCCGGCTCCACCGGCACTGGTCGCCGTGCACCGACGCTCCCGCGGGGCTTGGGGGAGCAGGAACGGTAGGCATCGTCGCATCGTCGGAATACCGGCAGCTCGGGTACGCGCTGGCATCAGCGCCGCATGGGCTGATTCGTACTGCGCGTGAAGCGGGTTGGTCTCCGGAGGGTTGTGAGCGGCTTGCTGCACACACCCGCATCGTCGACGCTCTCGTCGTCAACCCGGATGTTCCCGACGCGGGCATGGTCCGAGCCGCGCTGATCGAGCGGTTGATCGCCGAGCTCACCGACGACACGGCAAGCAACGGTCGCTTGTACGGCTCGACAGAGGACCTTCCGGAACGGGTGCAGTTCTGGCGCGAGCTGGGGTTCGAGGTGAGGGAGCAGACGTTGATCTCAGCGGGCGGAGCGCATGTCGAGCTGCGGTTGGCGTTGGCGGCATCGGCACTCGTCGACGAGATCCGCACCGTCCCTGTATGGGAAAGCGAGGATCTCGACATAGGTCGCATACGCCTGAATCTCGACGAGCAACTGGCCGAAATTCTCGCGCATGCCGGTGAACTCGCCACAGTGCGAGCAACGTTGGGCCCCCCGGCGTCGGGTAGCAGCCCGCAAGCCCTCGCAGCGAGGGAAGCTCACCTGGTGAGCAGCCGGTGGCTCGAACGGGTCGAGCGTTCGCTGCTCACACGTGTAGCTGCGCTGTGGAGCTATCGTCGCCATCTGCTCGAGCTGCAGGAATCGATCACGGCCGGCGAATCTCTCGACAGGATTCACGACGGGGACCGGGCCATCGAGGGCCTTCTGGTCAACTCGGCCGGCGATGACGTGGCGGCTTCGGCGATAGGCCAGTTGGCGACCGACCTCACAGACCTTCGGCGCGCACGAGAGTCCGCCTTGGCGGAGCTACGCGGAGAGCTCTACGAATTCGAGGAGCGGGACTGATGGGCAGAAGTCACGACAGGATCAGCCCGGACCGCGGTAACGGCGTCTTCGACCCAGATCGGGGAGAGAGCGACATCGCCACCCGCAAAGAAGGCACCTTGATCTCGGAACATGCGTACAACACTCGCGCCGACATTCGCAGCGGAGCACGTGAACTCGACCATGCGACAGAGAACTTGCCCGGCCTCACCCGTGCAAGTCGAGATCTCAACCGGGCCTATCCGCGCCCGACGCCGGCACCGATCGAGAACCACAGGTTGCGCCGAGAACTGCCGGCCGCGATCGAACTGCGTCGCTCACTGTCCGCGCGGCAGAAAAACGCACGCTCTGCCACCAAACGGCAGGTGCTCGATTCGATGCCGCAGGCGCAGTACAACGCCCTGTCGGCATTGACGTCGGATCCGAACGCCTGGAAGGAAACGAACAACGCGCTTTCTGCGGTTGCCGGCGATGCCGTTGAACTCGACGACGGCAGGTGTAAGCAGGTGCAACGTGTCGACCGCGCCATTCAACGGTACGAACGTGAATCCGGCCGCGGACATCTCGTCTACACATCTGTCAGCGTTCCCAATGCTGTGGTCAACCCGGCGGACTTGCCGGCCACGCTTCAACCCGGCACGGTGCTGTCCTTCGACCGGTTCACTGCAGCGACGCACTCTCTACACGAGCTCGATTCCACCACTCGCCCGACAGATGTCGTCTTCGAGATCTCGACAGAGCGGGGAATGTACTACGGGCAGTCTTCACGGATGAACAACTCACATCATTTGCTTCCGAGAGGAATCCAATTAGACGTGGTGGGTGCACATTTCGCGCCGTACGAGCGACCTGGACAACAACCTGGTGAGCGCCTGATCGTGCAACTGACTGACCACAGACCCGAAGGAGAACAACGATGAGCACGGACAAGACGTCGCGCCGTCGCCGGCCGGACCTGACATTCCATCCTGACATTCTCGGGATCCCGGCACAGTTCCGAGTCGTCGACACCCGCCGAGCGGAAGAAGCTGGCCCCGACAAAGCCGGTGACGCAGTCCGCGATATCGGCGCGCAAGAGAACTGAAGGACGCACACAAAAGAAAAGTCGGAGGCCACCACATGGTGTGCCCCCGACTCACCCGGTGCATTCTCAGTGCCGCCGACACTACCCCACGCGATCGACCAACTCGGCCAGTCCTGCCATTCGTCGGTGCCGAATCGGGGCAGCCTCTTGAAACTTGTGCACCCGAGCGCTGGCTGAATTTCCCGGGCTGACGGCGAGATGAAAGGAGCCTGAGCTGCAGGTTCTGTACGGAGGTGCGTGCACGGCGTCATCTAGTCCAGGTCCGGAGTTAGCGTGCGGCGATGCCGGTCGCACCGCATCGGCTCGCCAGGAAAGGGAGACCATGACCACGCCGATCGAACCCCCCGATACAACAGTCGCCACGCTCGCCGCACGAGCCAGGGAAGCTGCCGCCGCAGCACGAAACGCGGCCGAAAAGGAAGAGCAGGACAGCTCCGAAACTCAAGGTGACGAAGACAGCGGTCGACTGATCGTGATGCTCGACGAATACCCCGCGTTTGCTCCTTCTGCGGATCCGAGCGAGGTGGCCTCGAATTTCGCCCGCAGAGTCAGCCTTTCGTCCGTCGCACCCAACGCCGCCGAATTGATGTGGCCGTCAGCAGAGACGAAAGAATGATGATGAGGCGCAAGGTCGCCACGTGTGTTGCCGCTGCGGGGCTTCTTATGACCGTGGTCTCGGGGTGCGCAGCGGTTGCTCAGGGAGGCCCCTGGACGGGAATGGAGACGAGTGCGCCTGCTGCACCTCTCGTGGTCGCAGAAGTGGCCGGCGAGTCGACACCTCGCCTCGACGAATTGCTCGGATCGGTGACTGTCGTCGACAAGTTACCGAATATCCCTGGTTACGAAAGAGGTTGCGGCACAGGCGAAAAGTGCGTTTTCGGCACGGCATGGACCGACAAGTACGACGGGCCTCTAGCCAGAAATGGTTGTGACACACGCAATGACGTCCTGAAAATTCAACTTGTCGATGTCGCATTCAAACCCGGAACGCGCGACTGCAAAGTCATCGCCGGCACGCTTCACGACCCGTACACCGGAACCGATATCGCGTTCTCCACGTCCAATCCTTCGGCCATTCAGATCGACCATGTCGTGGCACTTTCGAGAGCCTGGGATGCGGGGGCAGCGAATTGGACTCCGCAGCAAAGGGTGAACTTCGCCAACGACACGGACGTCAACTTGCTTGCCTCCCAAGGCAAAGCAAACCAATCGAAGTCCGATCAAGGCCTCGACACCTGGCTTCCCCCCAACGCTGCATTCCACTGTGACTACGCCATCAAATATCACACCGTGGCCGCGAAATATCACCTGATGATCACTGCCGCCGATGCCGGCGCGGCGCGCAGTGCATGCGCACAGAAATGAGGAGAAGAAGATGAGTTCTACCGATGGTGATGATCACATCCGCTTGTCGAACGAAATCCTTGAAAGTAGACGACGAACCCGCCTCAGTCGGGCAATCGCGACGATAGGTTTCGCCGCAGGCGCCGCACTCACGGGAGGTGTGGCGACCGGAGCCTGGCTCTACTTTCTCGGCTTTTTCGCGTTGATCACAGTCGGCGTGGCCGTCGGCAACGGCATCAGTGGAGCCGTCGACCGGGGAGAGCCGATCCGACTCGTCTCCTTCGTCCCGGTTCTGGTCAGTGCTGTAGCACTGGGAATCATCATCTACCTCGTGTTCTCCGGCCGTTTGTCCGAGATCCTGACCTTCACCACCGGTCCTATCGCCTGAAACCAGGGCGCAACGGGTGTCCTGCATTCGACCTTTACGGACTCTCGATGTTGTTCGGCTTCAATCTCGAAATCTCCGCAACGAAACGATCCCAACCTCTCGGACCAAGGAACTCAGCCATGACAAACATCGACAGCACAGACACACAGGGCGGCGCGGATTCGAACCAAGAAACCTGGCTTCACCTCGAATCCGCCCTGCGGGATATTCCGGCGCCGGGCCGCTTTAAATCCCTTACCTGCAGTGAGCACGCCGCGCTCGCCGAGCGCGTGTCCATCCTTGCGTTTCAACCCGACCCTCACGACATCCGCGGATTTGCGTACCCCGAAGGCATCCGCGGCACCCTCCAACGCGCCGCACAGATCCACGCCGCACTCGCCGCCCTTCCCACTGAAGTCCTGCCCACCCAGCTTTCGGCGGCGCAGTCGTGAGCAACGAATCGAGTGTTGGCGACCGAATCGCACCCTCCTCATCAACCGCGGGCGCTGCAACCGCGCTCGAAACGGGGCACCGCGTGCAATTCGCGGAGTCCCGGCGTTGGTGGAGAGTGCGAGCCACATCCGGCGATGGCAGGTTCGCGATCCTTACCAGCCCGTTCAACCTCCGCAAGGTCCCGTACTACACGATCCTCGACACCGAGCGCGGTCCGGACGACCGAATCTTCTGCAGCGGTTACGAAGACGACAGCGACATCGAAGATCGGATGCGCGAGCTGATCGCCGGAGACATCGAAGTGAGCCGCAGGCGGTCGGTAGAGAGCCGCATCGTTGCGGTTCTCCCGCCCGCCGATCCACATACGAACGGTCCTCGAAACGCGACATGACACGACAGGATTTTCCGCTCATGACTCAGACATACTGTCCCGCGGAAGTTTTCCCCGACCCGGCCGAACGGAGGCTCCGAGCAATGCTCGCGGCCCTCGACGATGCCCTGGCCGGGATAGCCGATGCACGCGAAGAACTCCGAGGGCTCTACACCGGCCCGAGAACGTACCCAGAAGAGCTGGAACTGTTCCTCGCCGCCGAAGCCGACAATCAGGACATCACCGCCCACCTCGCCGCCGCAGCCCGCGATATCCGTGCCGCGCTCGCGATCCTTCACAGCACCACAACCACGGCCGTGTCGAACTCCTCGACGTCGCTGCATCCACACACCCACAAGGTGACAGCTGCCGCTGACGTGAGGCGCACGAACAAGGCCCACATCGAAAGGGGACACCACAGATGACTGCCACCCCAGCCGACGCCACCGCGCACCAGCACGGCAACGGATCCCTCACCCGCGCAGCGGAACCGGCAACAGGTTTCGACGCCGATAACCTCACAGCCGCAGACGAACTCGCGATCGACATCGGAAGAGTCGCGATCGAAGCCAGTGAAGGTGTCTCCTACGGCTCAGAGCCCGACGAGTTCTTCCTGGCAGCAGGGAAAGCTGTCTTCTACTGGCTACAGATCAACGGTCACCGGCGTATCACCACTGAAGAGGCGGAAGAGATACGACAGGTGTCGAATTGCGCGCTTCAGTACGGCAACATCGCCAGCCGAGAAGCCGCCCACAGTCTGCTCGCCCGGTTCCTGGCAACCGAACCCGCCAAGGCGCGTCCCGATATCGGTACGGCAACCGCCGAAAATGTCGGCGGTTCAGATGGTTCCGCCCCTGCCGAACCTGCGGAAGAGGAGACGAATACGAAGGCGGTAACACGGTGCCCGATCTGCTTCGGACTGAATGGGTCTCACAACACGATTCACGAGCGCTACCCCGCCGGCGGCGGCGGAACTAACAAACCCTGCCCGAACTCCCTGCCAGTCGTTACAGAAGAAGTGAAGACGCACTGCCGGTGCGTCACGCCGGACTGGTACCACGATGGGCTGGACTCGGATATCGACGGACGCCTGTGCCGCCGGTGCCGTCTGCGGCAGAACATCCCGTACAGGGATCTCGTCAACTCGCGGGTTGCCCGTACCGCAGTGTCAGCGTTCAGTGTCGCTGCACTAGCCCTACGAAACGCCGTGGAAGTACTGGACCCTCACGAAGGTGGGGATTGGGAGCACGCGTGGCAGACGATTGCAGATCTCGAAGACTGCGCCGGCCGCTTCGACGCAAGTGAGAGAGCGGAAGTGAGGGAAAGTGGTCGAGAAAATCGCTAAGCATGGAAGACGCGCTACGAGTCGGGCGAAACTGGGCACGCATGTCCTCAGTCCAGTCGGCCCTGAGAATTTCAGTGAGCACTACTACGGAGTGCGAATCACCAGTACCCCACTGGGCAGGCTGCGCGGGCTTTTCAGAGAGTGGTTCCTCGTTCCACCCGACTTTCATCCAGCGATTCCGGTGTGCATCTATGGACATGGCGTCGAACCTAAACGTATTGCCGCGGCGATCAACCGGTATGCCCGCGAAGCAGAATGGGAACGTCGGCCGACGTTGAGACAGGTTATCGACGGGATCGACGAACGGTCAGTGGCACTATGACGAACTCGGAAACAGGGTTGGTGGTGTACGCGCGGCTCTGCCTGAGATTTGAGGAGCGGATCCGTGGCGCAGTTCCTGTCACCATCATTGCTCCGGAGCCAGAGACCATGACAGTGGGGGCAACTGGCGGAGCTCTGGTGAATCCGGGAGTTGATAATTGACGATGTCGATCACCGTGAACTGTGATGCGTGTGGAACTACTCGAGAAGTTCCGGCGAACTACTTGTCATCGTGCAGTGTCGTGAGATCCGCGATCGAGCCAGGGTGGACACATTCCGTCGACGAGAACTACTGCTCGAATTGCGCTGCAGTGAGGGCGCAGACGTGGCCTCGAGAATCCGGCGGTGGGGCTCCATGAGCATCACTGAAATTCGGCCACTAGGTGCCGTTGATGGGGTGAAGGCTCCTGTGTCTCACTCGATTCATGCGATTCCCGGTAACACCACGCTCGACGAACTCACAGAATTCGCGTGGAAGGATCTCTCGACTCCCGACAAGGCGATTGGTGCATACCGTTTGGTGTCTCTCGCCGATGACCCTGATGTGTGGGAGCAACTCGGCTCTCTCACTTACGCGCGATTCGTCGACGTCGGTGCATTCGCTGCCGTCTATTCCGAGGGTCGCTGGATACCGCTCTCGTGTGGGCAATGGCTGGTGCGCACACACGACGATGACCTCATCGTTGTCTCCGATGAGGACCTCCGGCTCGGGTACGAGTTACTCGGGTGAATTAAAAAGAGCCGTCGGAGCGCTCGCCAGGGAGGGACGTTGACCTGGTCTTTTGTGCGTCGATTGCTTGCAGGCACCTGAGCTGTCCAGGTCCGTCTCTACTGTCCGGGTCGCACTGGAAAGTCCCCGCGGTCATCGAGACAGCTGTTCCCCTCGGCCGCACCAACATCCGGCAAAGGAAGACATCATGGACATCGCATCACTCATCGTCGGCGTCGCAGTAGCCGGCGCATCGGCAGCGCAGGGAGCTGGCGTAGAGCCAGTCATCACCGACACCATCACCTCGGTAGTCGAGGAACAGGCACCGGCTGCCTCCCAGTTCATTCCAGATCCGCAGCCGTACCTGGACCAGGCAACAACTGCCCTGACGCAGCTGCAGGAGCAGATTCCTCCTGCGTGGCAGTCCGAGGTAGAAAGTGCGCTACCCCCGGAACTGAAAGACGCTGCGGCGCAGATACAAGAGATCCTCCCGCCGCAGGCACAGGCTCTGATCCCCGACGTCGCCCTACCCGCTCCCGAACCGGACTCGGTTCCGCCGGCAGTGGCGGCGCCGAACGGATCCGCTGTCGAAGACGCATCGGCGAATGACACGACACCTGCCGGAGGGCCTGCGCTTCTGCCCTCCGTGTTCAGCGCACAACCATCTAACGCTGCCGGGATACCCTCGCTCACAGGCCTGTTCGCACCGTCGGCGGTGCCGGATTTGAAGTTCGATCCCAACCTGCCTCGCAATGTCGAGTTCGCTCGCGCTGTCATCGAAGCTGCGATGCGGGCACTCGGACTTCCCTACCAGTGGGGCGGCGGTTTGTTGACCGGTCCGTCGATGGGTGATGGAACGGGCGGCCCGATCGCCGGGTACGACTGCTCCGGACTGAGCCGCTTCGCGTACTTCATCGGAAGCGGCGGAACAAAGGTGCTGCCTCGGACGTCGCAGGAGCAGTTCCGCGCCGGACACCAGATTCCGATGAGCCAGGCACAGCCGGGTGACCTGCTGTTCGGGAATTGGCAGGCTGACGGCGCCAATCATGTCGCGATCTATCTCGGCGAGGGCAAGATGATCGAGGCACCTCAGACCGGTCAATTGGTGCAGATCAGCGCAGTCCGTTCGGACATGATCCCGGCCAGGTTCCTCTGATGACGGACCTATCTTCCACTATGAGTAAGTGCGGAGCCGAGCGGCCAGGTCGCAGTGTTTCGACGCTGAGTGGTGTCGGGGCCGCCGCCCTGATCCCTGCGGCGCTTACGACGCTATTGATTCAGTGGGGGCCTGCGGCGGCGTCTGCGCTCACTCACAGTGGGAGGGGATGACAGTGACGGACGGCGCACCCGACAGCACAGCCGCAGGCCACTACGATTTGCGTAACGACAGCGGGGAACCTCAACAGAGCACCGCTGAGATTGATGCGAGCACAACCTCGAGTGAAGGAGATACCACTGCCATGACCGCGACAACGCCGTCAAGCCACAAGAAGGCGCTGGAGACAGCACGCAAGGCCGCAGAATCGTTGGCGCAGGAGGCGATTGCCACGAGAGTCGCTCTCGTCGGTGCGATCGGCGAGGCGGAAGCTGAGCTTGCTGCCATCGACGCGGCACGGGTTGAGGCTGAGGACACGATCCGCGTCGCCCATGAACGCGCGATCGCGGGCGGGTGGACCGTCAAGGAACTCGCCGCTATGGGATACAGCGCACCGAAAAAGAAGAAGGCCGCAGCGTCGAGTAAGCGATCATCGGCGTCGGCAGAAAGCACGGCCGCCGCGAATGCACCCCAGACGTCCGAACAGAATTCCGCGCACGACAGCTCGGCCTAAAACGCAGACCACGTGCACCCCGGTCCGTCTACATCGGGACTCGACGCTGCGCCGCAAGAGCGTTAGGAAACAGTCTGCCGTCGCCCCCCTTTCTGATCGATTTGTCGTAGCCCTCGGCTAATCTCGAATGTGCGACGAGCAACAGGTCGCCACACCGACCTAGACCGCAGCACCATCGGCGGTCCTGATCTTGTGAGGGAAGATTCCCCACGAGATTGGTCGAGGTGGCGACCTGCTGCTGTTTTTGTCGCCGTAGTGAGAGGGCAACGCCTAGTTGCAAACTGGGGTCGCGGACGGCTGCACATGTGTGAAAGGTTGAGCGGGTCAACATGAACCCACCAATTTTAGGAGCTCAATCTCATGTCAAAAGTCCAGAACGCGACTACGTGGGTTAACAAGGCTTTGTACTACGTCGAAGAATCGGTTCACGCGAACGAGGTCGACAAGGACGTGGATCGCGCGAATGTTTTTGCGGCGCAGGCGTTGGTTTTCGCGACCTTGGCGACGACTGGGATTCAGATCGCTTCCAACGTACCCGCCGAAGGGACCGTGGAGCTTCCGTCGCGAAGGTGAAAACTGTTTGCGCGCAGTTCAATAACGCCGAAAGCGTAGCTCTTTTCGAGCGTATGTGGTTTCGAGGTCAGACGAATTCGCGGATGCGGGGGAGGACTCGGGCGAGTTCTTCGCAGAGTGCCGGCCATCCGCGTCTGAGTCTGGTGATGCGGCCGCGTTCGAGGAACGCTCCGTCGAGGATGTGTGAGATCCGTAGGTGCTGCTCGGGGGTGCCGAGGCGGCGGAGCTTGTCGTAGACGGGGTTGACGGGAAGGTCGTGCGCGGCGATGTGTGTCCAGATGTCTTCGCTGCTCCAGTTCCAGACCGGCCCGAAAACGTGTGTGCCGTCGGCTCGGTCGACGACGCCGCCATGTGTTTGGCGCTGCTGCGCTGCTGTGGTGCAGCAGTCGACGCAATCTTCGGTGACTCGGCTGTTGAGAGCGTTGTAGTACATCGACCAGCGTCCGGTTCCTTTCGCTGATTCGTCAGCACGTACACCCCATATCTCTCCGGGTCCGTGAGTCTGATGTGACGCGCGTGAGGGTGCTCCGATGAGAATGTCGCGGAGTGCTCGCGTTGTTGCTCGTGTGGGCAGGTGGTGATCCCATTCGCCGGAGTCCGCGAGGACGGTCAGCAGGGGCGGGTCGGCTCGGTGTACTTCGAGATTGAGGTTCCATGTGTCGGCGAGGTCGGCGATGTACTCGTAGGTCTGTGGGTATTCGAGCCCTGAATCGAAGAAGACGACAGGGATGTTCGGCTCGACCGCTGTGGTCAGGTGCAGGGCGACGAGCGAATCTTTGCCGCCGGAGAAGGCGAGATATCCGTCGTGGTTGTCGAGGTGTTCCGCGATGCGCTCTTTGATCGCGGCCAGGTTGGGACGTGGGCGCCGCAGTGCGCGCAGTGTGGTCAGATCTAGTCCGTCCGCGCGAGGGGTGCCACTCATATCTCTGCCGCTTCCTGGGTGCTCGATGGGTATTTCTGGCGTTGTTGTCACACGCGGCCCTTGGGGCGGATCTTCCTGTGTATGTAAGGCCTCGAAACCGATCCGATTCGGGGCACCTGCACAGGAGGAGGAGCGTGATGGAAGAAAAACTACAGGAAGTGATCTCGTGCGTGGAGGTCGTAGAGGCGGCGTTCGCATCGACGAATCGTTCATCTGAGAAGGGTTCTGTGCAGCTGGGGCGGTGTGCGCGCTGCGCGAAGGCCGACAGACCGATCGAGCCCGCGCGTTCGGCGATCTCGCGAACCTTCACCGCATTCGACTCGTGGAAGGCTCCGACCGAGAAGGGGCTCTGCGCACCGTGCCGGTGGTCGTATCAGACCTCGGAGCTGAGAACCCGAATGCATCTGATCACCAACGCGCCGGCGATGACCGAACTGACGCAGCCGCGCCTGGTCCGGACCTTGTCGGCCCCGTTGACGTCGGAGATCGCGCTGGTGGTGCCGTTGCGTCGCCCGGCCCGCAAACACATCCTGCCGCATGCCCGGTGGGGTGCCGTTGCCGTCGAAGACACCTGCTTGCCGTGGTCGGATCGGGATGTAGCAGCAGCTGCCGCGATGCGCCGGCTGCGCTCTCACGGCTTCGGCGAACGCATGCTCGGCGAGAGCGCAGCCCCGTATGCAGTGCTTCGCACAGTGCCGGCGCGTCGGTGGCCGGCGATCTTCGAGGACTGGGATCACCTGTCCTCGTACCGCCACGTCGACCGATGGTGGGCTTTGGCGCTGTTGGCCACCAAACCGCCTCGCAGTAAGGCGCACGCATGACGACGCCGACAGACCGCTGGCTCGCTGCCGCCCCCGCAGGCCTCCCACAACTGCACGGTGTGGAGAGTGTGGCCGAGCGGCTGCTGTTGCTGTTGCACTACGGCGTGGACTGGGATTCGTGGGTGGGCCGACGCCGGGCGACGTACTGGACGCAGCATTTGCCGAACCGAGTCCGCGTCGCCACTTATGTCGGAGGAGCCGACCTCGATCGTTGGTGGTCAGTGGTCTCACGCTCGCTCGAATCCGAGCCGCGAACTACCGATGAGCGACTGGAGTTGGCAGCTCTTCTGCGGGCCGAATCGGAGCCCGTTCTGACACTGCTGCGGGAGCGTCCCACGGCGTATGTCCTGCGCACCCGCATCGTGGCCGAATCAGTTGCCGCTGCCCGCGCCGCGAGGAAGGTCAGCTGATGCGCTCTATCGTGAGATGGGATGTCGAACTGACCGCCCTGTCGTCGATCTCGCAGAAGGGCGAGGAGTCGGAAACGACGACGACACTGTTTCGCCGCGAACCGATCCTGCAACCGGACGGGAGGAAAGTGCTGGTACCGGTCGTGTCGGGGAACTCGCTGCGGGGAGCATTGCGACGCACCGCCGAGGAGTTGTTCCGCGATGTGATCGGCTACGAAGGACAGATACCTCTCTCCGCGGCGCACGCACTGCGCAACGGCGGCAACCTGAGCAAAGTCGCCGGCGACTCACTGACCGGCCGCCGACGTCAGCGCCTGCGCGAGTTGGTCCCGCCGATCAGTCTTTTCGGGGGAAACGGAGGCGGTGCGCCGCCGATCGACGGATGTCTCAAAGTCGGCAAAGTCGTTCCCCGAGTGAAGGAAACAGAATCGATCATGAGCAGGCCCTACCCGGGAGTGCTGATGTCGCAATTCGAGCTCATGTCCCTGGAAAGTTACAGCCGCTTCGACGACGCCGGCACCAAGTCCTTCCCTGCGCCCTTCGATGCCGACACCGGCGCCGGTTCGGGAACTTCGGCGCACCAGACGTCAATGTTGATGCGCTTCGAGGTCGAGACATTGCCCGCAGGAACACATTTCGAAACATTCCTGAGGCTGGACCGGGCAACCGACCGCGACATCGCCTTCTTCAGTGACGTGTGGGAACGATTCTCGCGAGACGGCTTCCTGGGTGGGCGCAGCGCGATCGGGCACGGGCGAGTTCGCGCCGAGGCGGAGCTGACCGTGTTGACGGGCCCCGGACCGAAGGTAGCGGACTGGCGAGCGGAACTGGAACCGCTACGAGAAGACGTGATCGAGGCATTGGGGTGGCTGACATGAACGCAGGAACCGCTTTCGTTCCCTTCCAGGTCAGGGCGCATCTCTCGTCCGGGTTGGCACATGCAAGCCCCTGGGGGATCGCCTTGGACGGCATCCTCGCTGCGGAGCTGTGGGCCGACCACAAAGCAGGCGCCCTCGACCGCGGCGAATACGTGCCGGCGCTCTCGCCGGAGAAGACCCCGCCGGATCTCGAATTGCCGCTGGCGCGCTGCACTCTGGCAGGTGAGGACTGGCATTGGTGCGCGACGTGTTCGTTCCCCGAAGACCCGGCCGGAGATCCGGTGGTGCGGCACTGGGCGAGCAGAACTGATCACCGAGGGCTCGAGGAACTCGCGTCGAGCGTGCCGGCAGTGATCTCGGACCGGCAAGGCCGCTACCGGGCGAGGTACATGCCGTTGATGATCACCAATTCCCGAACTGTCACCTGGCGCGGTGTGGGTGACCTGACGGCCGTCGCGGCAATATTGTCCGGTCTCGATGTGATCGGGAAGAAACGCGCGCACGGGGAGGGTCGCGTTCTGCGGTGGGAGTTCGAGAACCGCGCAGGCGAGGATCGGTGGGCGTTTTCGCATGAGCACGCCGACGGGACGCTGGGACGCACGACACCGGCCGCATGTATGGCCTCGCGAGGTACGCCGGTCACATCGGGGTTCGGGTTGGCGGGTGTTCGTCCGCCGTACATGCACCCGACGCGGATGCGCGAACTTCACCTGCCGAGGTAGCGGTATTCGAAGGGGGACTGGTGGTCTTTTACTCGAAACGGGTAACAGGTCGTATTCGTCGAATTTTGCGACTCACCGGGGGGGGGGGGGGGGGGGGGGC